>Ga0209700_100070_pt1 | contig 141174 bp, 58 predicted proteins | sample SiratroredBW_FD_187528 | JGI IMG/M metagenome (GOLD analysis project Ga0209700, IMG submission 187528) | Root nodule microbial communities of legume samples collected from California, USA - Siratro red BW (SPAdes) (version 2) | ecosystem: Host-associated > Plants > Roots > Nodule | place: USA...
ATATATATATATATATATATATATATATATATATATATATATATATATATATATATATATATATATATATTGTAAATCAATATAACCATGTTTATAAATTAAAAAATATATGATTTTATAGATGTATTTAAAAAATATGATTTAAAAAAATGTGAATCATGCATAGAAAGTAAGAAATATAATATAGATGCAGATAAAATTAAATTAAAATTTTTGATGCAATGAGTTTAAGCCAATTGATATTTTGCATCCTTCAATCAAGATCATACCCAAAATTTCTCTTAAATATTTACAATGTTGTTCAACAAGGGGATTTGTAAAAATATATGTTAATTGTTCATCAATTGAGACAAATTGCAGATCAATGGTGCCCTTTTGAACATGATCTCTTGTAAAATGATGTTTAATTTCAATGTGCTTGGCTCTTGAATGTAAAGTTGGATTTTTAGAAAGACTAATATCAGTGTTATTATTGCAAAAAATTGGAATGTTAGCCTCATGAATTTCATAATCAACAAGTTGATTTCTAATCCAAAGCAATTGAGAACTATTGAGCAGTTGAAAGATACTTAACTTTTGTAGTGGGAAAGAAATCATTCCTTGCTTCTTACTCATCCATGAGATTAAATTACCTCCCATGAAGTGACATCCTCCACTTGTACTCTTCCTTTGTAGCTTGTCTCTTGTATAATTTGCATCACTACTTCCCTGAATTTAAATTTTTCTCTTCGCTTATAACAAAGACCAAGATTAGTAGTTCCTTTTAAATATCTAAAAGTTCCTTTTATGACAGAAAGATGTACTTTCCTTGGATCTGCTTGAAATCTTGCACATAGGCTGACTCTGAACATGATGTTAGGTCTAGAAGTAGTGAGAATCTATCTGTATTCATTGACATTAATTTAACTATAATAATATTAACTAAGGGTTCTCTTCTTTCTTCCTTTGGTGTGTCCAAAGCTCTTGGTGGACTGTCTAATGCTTGACTAGTTAATGCTGGAAGATTTTTTATAGTTCTTACAAATTGAAATCAAGAGATTTGTCCTGGTCTAATAAAGTCTTATCAGGTGTTCCACCACCAATCACCATGTTGGGTTGATTTCCTCTCTTCATTTGGAGTTCTTGGAATATAGACTTTTTGTTTGTCATGTATCGTGAGCATCCATTGTCCAATTACCATGACAGGTGTTGTGTTGCTTTTGTTGAGTATATCTACAAGAGGAATTATTTTGTTTTTAGGTACCCATATGTCTTTGGGTCCTTTTCGATTAGTTTTCCTCAAAGGTCTGTTTTTGAAGGCTCCTAATATTAGTAGACAATCTAGGATGTGCAATAGAATAAGTTGATGATGTACTAGTAGATGTATTCTGATCACAATCTATTTTCTTTTTATCATGAGACTTCCTAGAACAATTTATTAACATGTTTAGAGATTTTTCATTTTTATTTGAATGAGATAAAGCTTTTCTGAGAACCAATTTTTCAGTTATATATCATCAATGTTTGTCTCATTGAATCCAATAAGTTGTTTTCCAAATTTTTCTCTAATTAACGCAAGTTCTTTTTCCAAGATTTTGAGATTTGTGTTTTGAACTTCAAGGTCCCTTTTAAGGTTCCTATTTTTATTACACAATATTTCTTTTTCTTGGAGAAGCTCTGTGTTTTTGAGAGAAATATCATTTAGGCTAGCTTTCCTTTGTTGCATTAATTTAATTTTTTTGCAAGCATTTTTATAATTTCTTTTCATTGTTTTATATCCAAATGCAATTATACTAATATTAGATATTGTTTCTTGATAAGCTAAACGTAAACTATCAATATCAGTAAATCTACTCCATTACCAAAATCATCTAACATGGAGCTTTTTGCCTCATCCACCACGAAACATATGTTTGCCTCCTCATCAGAATCAGAATTGGATGAGTCCAAATCCTCCCAGGTTGACATAAAACTCTTCCTCTTTTTTACTTCTCTAGATCATCCGTGTGCTAGTATAAGAGTCTCCCATATTTCTTTAGCACTTGATAGAGCATGAACTTTTACAATTTCTTCTTCTGATAAAGCATAAATCAAGATATGATTTGCCTTGGCATTTAATTGATACCTTGGTTTTTGTTCATTAATCCAAGTATTCCAAAGGTACCAAGTAAAGAAGAAACTCCTGTCTCAATCACTTCCAATATATCAACATTTCAATACTCAAGAAAAGTACTTATCTTGAGTTTTCATAGCTTAAATTTTTCACCTTTAAATAAAGGTGGATGGTTGATAAATTGTGTTAGCACTAGGAGTTGTTGAATATGATTTGATGAAACCAACACAAGAATGAAGTCTTTAATGGATTCTTGCTTGCAACATGAATTGCATGAAGACTCATAGAGCTTGATGGAGTGCTGGTCCTAGACTTAGGGTGTGTGTTGTGCCTTTGGTCAAAATCATATGCTACATAATTGTTCGAAGTAAGTTCCAAAATCAATTTGTTTAATCGTACTTTTAAAAGATTAAATAATAACAAATCAGATTTTGCTAATCTATTTCAGAAAGGGAATCAGTAAACTATATTTAGAATCTGAACCTGATAAATTTTTTGGATAATTCAATTGATTGGATCATTGACTCAATTGCTTGAAGTTTTAACAGTCAACTAATATGTTTTCTTATATAATGACCATGCACGTGTTTTTCACATAACAAGAAGACGTAGAAATCATTTTTGAGCGAACTGAAGTGAAATTTTTGAGAGAAAGCGTGCTTACATCCTATGATCATTTTGGCAATTGATTTTCATCAAGAAAACTGATCTTGGAGCTTTGCTGCTGAATTGATCTTGTGTAACAGTGATCTTGATCCAGAGCTAAGTGTTCTACTTTGATCTTAATACATTTTATAATCTATTGAGTAGAATCACTATTGTATTCATTGTATTTTTGATCATTTCTTGTACTGAGTTTGTGGTGTTACAAGTTACAGGGTGTTTGTAATTGTAACAGGTTTAGTGCAGAGGGTTCTGTATTGGTTAGACAACTACTGTAGGGTTTAGTAGGTTGTTTATTGTTGGGAGCAGTGTTTGCTTACGGGTTGCAAGTGTTTGTGTGTTTGTAAATTGATCTTGGAGATCTTGATTAGTTGAACTCTTTGCTAGTTGGCAAAGGACTGGACGTAGCCCTTGCGGAAGGGTAAACCAGTATAAATCTTTGTGTTATTGATCTTTTTCTCTCTCTTCTTGAACACTTATTTTTCCTGTCATCGCTCAATCAATTAATTCTTCTTCACGCTTAATTGATTGTTCTTTCTGCTGTTATTATTATATCTTTCTGAAACTATTATATCTTTCATACAATTGACTGAAACTTATTTTTGATTGTATTGATGTGTTGATACTTTTATGATATTACATTTTGATTGATAAAATTTCTAAATATGTATTTTCTTGATTCAAATTGTTGTTTCTTGATCTTGGTATTTTATCTACACTGTTGTAATGAGTGATTGGTTTGTTGTCCACTGTGTTTACTGTTTATCTACTGGATTGAATTCTCTTTATCAACATCTTTTTGTTGTCAACTGATTGCTTCCGCTTCTGTTTTTGATATTGATTGACCAACTGAATATTTGAATTTGTTCTGAAACATATTGATGCTTACTAGGTTATTCTGAAATTAATTGATCAGTAAATTGATAAAGAACCTTCATTTGAATCTTTAACACTTTCTAGTATTTTGCAAAAGGTTTTTTTAAAAGTTTTTAATAGTTCAATTCACCCCCTCTTAAAGTTAGCCTAAACCTATTTTTTATAGATTGTCCCGTAGACTCCATCGAGTCAGCCAAGACTTTTTTCCTGTCGTTTTGTTAAGAACTGACCCCAGAGGTTAGCTCTGATACCAATTGTAGGAACAACTGGCTCTAGAAGTGGGGATTGAATGGAGTTTGAACTCAATTTGATGTAAACAAAAACCACCAAACAAGATCGCCCAAGGCAACAATATATAAGCATAAACGAATCAATTTTATGCTGGTTCACCCTAATCTCTTGGGTTACGTCCAATTTTCCCTTGAATAAATTGTTCAAGAGGTTCCACTATTCAGAAAACCGTTACAACGAGTACACAAACATCTCCATATTACGCTGACTACACAAACCTCTCTAGGTTACAACGAGTACACAAACCTCTCTAGGTTACATTAAGAACACAAATCTCTCTAGGTTACAATGAGTACACATACCTCTTTAAGTTACATATAGAAACAATTTAAAAAGCACAAGATATCTTTGGTTTGAAATAATTAATCACGTTTAAATATTTCATAATAATTTGAATAATTTCCATTATGAACAAATTTGAACATTAAAGAACAACATGCTATAAAATATGATTTTGATACTTTTGTGCAAGACACTTTAATTTGTTTTTCAGATTTAGAATAAAATTAACTCAAACTTGAACTGTTTCTGTATTTAGCTATAGCAACATAATAGTCCAATCTTAGTTTCATTAAAGCTTATGCAAATACATATTGGTAAATAAAATATGCTAAACCAAATTAACTTTATTTTAAGCAAAACTAGATAAACCATGGACCAATGTGTATAGAATGATTTGATCTCAAAATAAAATTGAAAGCAGATATCAAAACAGATTTGAAACATTTGTTGTTTTCATATTTAAAAATAATTTTATTTTTTTGTCTTCTTTTAATTTTAATCAAAGTTAATTTAATAAAGTAATAGTAGATTAAAAAACTTATCTGCAGTCTGTTTGTACATATTCTTGATATTTAGAGACCCGTGAATATTACTGTAACAGATACATAGATCATCAAATACAAACACATACTTGGGGTATTGTTATCATCAAAAGTTTATTAGATGATTAGATCATCTAAAGGGATTTTGGATTGTCTAACGATTCAAAATGTATTATTGTTTGGAAAGAAGATAATTGTTTCATGCATGAAAGTGAGGTTCGTAGAAAATAGGTTTAGGCTGAGTTCAAGAGGGGGGTGAATTGAACTATTGAAAACTTTTCGCAAATACTGGAAAATATAGAAGATTTGAATGAAGGTTCTTTATTAATTCACTGATCAATGAAATTTAGAATTACACTGCAAGAATCAGTATATCAAGAAACAAATCCAATCAATTAAACAGATTTATTACGAACTGAAGCAGCACAATACACAATACTGAAGTCTCAGAATCTTGAATTCAAGTTCAGTGAACTAAGACAAGCAGTTACTGCAGTTGATCAAGATAATATCAGAACCACAAGCGGAAGCAATTTACTTAGTAAAAATGAATAACAAAATCAACTAATAATCAGATAAAGAACACTCCAAGAAATCGCAATTTATTTCAAGGAATGTTATCCAAATATTCTTTTGTTAGATAATGTTTTATGAACTAGTTAAAGTGTTAATTTAATTATTAATACAATCAGTCAATTAACTAGATGGAATAACAAATTCAGATAAACAAAGATTATCAGTTGACTTAACAAACAATAGTCACGAAGAACAACTTATTGATCGAGTGAAAATAGAAAACCAAATGCGTTCAAGAAGAGAGAAAGAAAGATCAAGAATACAAGATTTTATCCTGGTTCACCCTTCCTCAAGGGCTACGTCCAGTCCTTTACAAACTAGTAAAGATTTCCACTAAAAGATCACCAAGATCAGTTTTACACAATACAATACTGCTCCCTACAGTACACACACCGCTTCCTGCAGCACACACACTACTGAACCTATAGTAGATGTAAAACCAATGCAGAAAACCTCTGCAAACAACCTGTTACAATTACAACCCTCTGCAACTTGTAACCTTCAGTTCCAGTAATTACACTCAACAATCAATACACAGTAATTCCACTCAACATATTATACAAAAGTATTAAGAATAGAGTGGAATACTTAGCTCTGATTCAATATCACAGTTTTCAGTAGATAAATTCAGCAGTAAAGCTCCAAGAACAGTTTTCTTGTTGAAAAATAATTGCTTAGTTGATTACAAGGTTTGCGCGCGTTTTTCTCTCAAGAGATTCACTAAATTCGCTCAATATGATTTTTGTACTTTGTTGTCATTTGAAAAACACATGCATGTCCCTTTATATAGAAAATTGTTATTTTTGACTATTAAGACTTTAATCGATTGAGTCACCATTCAATCAATTGATAACATCATGTTGATTAACAGCAGGTTCAGATTTTGAAAATAGTTTTCTGATTACTTATCTGAATGTGATTAACAAAGTCTGATTTTCTTTTCTCTTAAAATATTTCGAAAAATATTATTAAGCAAATTTATTTTTGGTGCTTACTTTTGAATAATCAGTCATGCAATCATATGATTTTAAATAAAAAACACAACTCACAACAACACACCCATCCTAGTCTAGGACCAAACTCTCTCAAGCTCTTCAAGTCCTCATGCACTTCATGTTGTAGCTAGGATCCATTGTAGACTTTTACTCTTTGTGTTAATTTTATCAAATCATATCCAACAGCTACTAGTGTAAACAAGGTTGATGAAGTTTAATCCTAGTAACTGCATTCCATATCCTCTCCATTATTTTTCAACATTCCAAGTTCTCGTAAAAATACAAAAATATATTTTAATTATTTTTTAATAAATTTATTTTCTTGCTTATCAATTCAAATATTAGGAATAATTTGTAGTCTAAATTTGTTATTAATTTTACTTATTAGTGTGTATTGTACAAGTCGCTTGGGAGAAAATGATATAGTTATTACTTGCTACATGAGCGATTGATTCACTTGCCATTGAACGCAAAACAAGTGTTAACAAAGCTTACTAGTAGTTTAGGCCTATTTGAGTCTGTTTGGGCTCTCAATTAGACTTTTGGAGTATCTTCTTCCACACACATTCTAAACTCCTATTAGGTGTTGGCCCAACCTCGCACTAAAAATTCAATCGAATTCCCATCTCGAAAATCATGAACTCCTTCTAGTTCTTGCTTGGGCAACATAAAAGGCCATCAATTGGTACCACATGTAATACCCTAGAAAATAACTTCAAAATAAAAACTAACCTAGAATATAGTTTTAGAGATAAATAAGATAACACCTAAATATTGTTTTTAACAGAAAAGTTTAAATAAATATAAAAATCAGTTCTTTAGTTTTTATTTTAATAACAACCACCAACTCTCTCTTTAAGAAGATATTCTATTTTATTTTTATAGAAACTACCAACCCTCTCTCAAAAGTTATTCTTCTCCTTTTCTTTGCCTTCCTTCTAAAATTTTGCCTTTCTGAGGTCACCCCTAGATTCCTGATGCCGAGTAGAGCAAGAGTGTCCGACCAGATTCTTGAACAGAGTTAGGTTGCCCGTGATTTTAAGTTTTTGGGACTCCTTTGAATATCTCTACTCAATAGAGGTAAGGGAAGCTAGTTGCATATTTTTTTGTAAATGTTTGTCTACTTTGAAATATAAATTTATCTAAACTGATGATATTTGGTAAAAGAAGCTAATTGTACTTTTTATAAAGGTTAGTTTGCTTTGAAATAGTGAATGTTATGCATGATGTGTGAGATATATTTGTAAATTCAGGTAAGAGAAGCTAGTTTGAATGTTTTTAATAGGTATTGTAATTATTTGTTTTATTAGGTATGAATTGGATGAATTTGAATTAAATTGAATAAATGTTTATGTATGAGATGATGTATTATCAATGTTTGTGAATGATATGGAATGGTGATCGAGACATAGTATCTTCGAGAAATGAGATACCCATGTTAAGATTATTAGGATGTGCGTTGTTTGGGGATTTGATCTATCTAAGGAGGTATCCTGACTTTACTAGTAAATTGGATTCATATAGATAAAGATTACCAGTTAGTGAATTGTCGACGGAGGTTCATATGCCAGTGTCCGAGGTTTGAAATATGAGTTGATCGGAATAGGACATATGGATTAATCCTATGCATATAGGAACTGTATATGAGGTTTGAAGTAGGAACTGATCCGAACAGACTGTAGTTAAGGTTTGAAGTAGGAATTGATCAGAACAGACTGTATCTGGGATTTGAAATATGAGCTTATCGAAAAAAATAGATGATATATGACAGGTGCACACCTCTCAGTGTAACTCTATGCACGAGTCTTCTAGAAGTAGAGAGTCCAATGTCTTTATATATATGAGTCAATATATGTATGATATGAGTTATTGTAAAGATGTGATAATGATAATGTGATGTGTGAGATGCATTATGAAAGCTTAATTTGTTGTAGTTTGGTTGAGATAGAAATTTAATTTATAAAAATATGTATTTTTAAAACTCTCTAGCTTACCCTTCTTTTTGTGTGGTGTTTGTTTTGTTTCTAAATCTGCAATGATCGTGTATTACTCGTGAGCAGAAGATTTTGCAGGTGGTGTGACTCCTCAGTGAGGTGATGGAGAAGTTTAATTTCATTTTATTTTGTTTATTTTTTTATTGTAAGAAGATATTTTTATTAAATCTTCATTGGAAAAGTTTATTTTGAAATACTATAATTAATGTATGGATATTTATATTTAGGCATATTATAGAATTTTTGTACGATATAGTTACTATTATATGAAAAATATGGGATGTTACATCATGAGCCTTGGTTCTTCAAGAACTAAGTGTTTCTTCTTCTTTTTGTTTGTTGTTTTGTGAGTTTTTTTTTTATACATGATATTTGCAAGTTTTGAACAATTTGTACTAATTAGATTATTGAAATATGTCTTGTTTCTTAGGTTTAAATTAATTATTTTTACTTGAACCATCATTTATGTGCCTTAGGAGTTTATATAGTATGTGCGAAGTTTCTTTTACTTTTTGAGTAATTTTTCAATTTCAATATGCGAAAACAGTTTATAATAGAGTAATTTTGAGTTTTGAATCATTACATGTTGTCATATGTAATGTGTTTGTGAAATATGTCATAAACTCCACTAATATAAAATACTCTAGAAGATGTTTATGAAAATGTCTTGTGATATTGTTGGAGGCACTTAATGAAATGTCTTGTGAAATTTTTAGTGTGTACTGCAAATGTATGGTGCTTTGAGTGCTTTTTACTTTACATAGTTTTATAGCTTGTTATTAGATAATTAACAAGCTTATTAGAGTTAGGTTTCAATTGGGTCTTACAGTTTTATTCCAATTTTTGTCATTACTTAGGTTTCAATTGGTTGAAAACCTTACTAATAACATTTGACTTAAAAATTTATTGTGAGCAAAATACTCAATATCTTTTAAGACGGATTAGGATTTGAACATTTTGATATAGCATTAAAATTGTGTTAAAAAGGTACATCCTAATTAAAAATGAAAAAATAATAAATTAAAAGAGACGGGATGTTAAGAGCTGAAGAGAGAAATTGAATATTCCATGTCTGCTTATAGTTTAGAATTTTATTTTAATTTTTCCAGTGTTTTTTTTTTTGCTGAAATTTTATTATGACCAATGAATATATTGAGTTATCAATCTTACATAAAAATTTCGAAGGTCGATTTCATTGTGAAGTGAAACTGTTAGATTACTCTAGTTTTTGTAAATCTACTCTAGAGCCAATCATAGGAATTCATTTAAGTGCCTAGTATTTTTTAGCTTTAATTTATTGATTTTGAGTCTTTAAAATCACTTTTTGATGTTTGTCACAATTCTAATCCCTTGAGTTTAACATTTATAATTTGAGGATTTTTCTTGATTTTGAAACTTTTTTACCTCTTAAGATGGAATGACTCTTTGGTTCATGATTTTCGGTTGAAAGGTTGCCTAACTTGCTAGGTAGCTTGTTGGAGAAGACGAAGATCTTGCTAAGGAGGGTTCCATCTAGGGAACAAATAAGTAGAAGGCTTAAAGAAGAAGTGACAAATTTGAAAGGAGAAGAGTGAAAACTACCATAAAAACAAAATCTACATAGCTTTTACATTTAATTGTCACAAAATTTTGGAGAACTATGTTGTATTCAATTATAATTTTTGCTTGATTTGTGTTCAGGAAATTGCATCTATAGTAGTCCAAGGTTTGAACATTGTAATAGTAAAGCGTGTTAGTAGTAGAAGTGTGTCAAGGACTCTAAGTGTCACTTGCACTTTCACTTAGGTTTCACCTAGTTTTACTTACTTTCATTTACATTTTTGCATAATTTACTTTGTTATTTTCTTTTCTTAGGTCTCCATGGCAATTAGGACTTAGTCTTCTCACAATCAATAGTTGACCTTCCTTTGGTCTCTAGGATTTCTTTGAATACACAATTGATCACAAAAATGTATTTTGAAGTTCTCCAAAACTCTAGCTAGAAAAGAATTGATACTTAAGTGTGTCCATTTGTGATACCACCTCTCTTTCTTGGGAGCCTACTTAAGAAACTTTCATTACTTTTTCTTCTTAGAGAACTTCACCAACCTTGAAACCATTTTGTGAAATGAATTTTTATCATTCACTTTTGTGAAATTTTGAATTTTTTTGTGAAAAAATTTTGGAATAAAAAGGAGTGATCATTATTATCATTTTAGTGTGCATGGTAGTGTGAGAGATCACCATGAAGGGATCTATTTGAGGGATCATGAGGTGCGAAGATTGAGAGAAAATGAAAAAAAAAAAAAGAAAGATATATCAATTGAAAAGTTAAGAATCATGTTTACTCAATACATGCAACGTTAAGAGAAATCTAAAAGTAGACATGGAGAGGGGTCAAATAGGAAAAGAGAACATCATAGGGATCCTCATTCCCAAAGAGAAGAAGGAGTGTGTAGTAATCCCTACTAAAATAATTCCTATAAACCAACCCCTAAACATCATCATAAGCCTAGAGTCATCCTTATTTTGTAGAGCCTAAGGTAAAGCGCCCTTCTTTCCATGGTAATAAAAATATTGAAGAATGTTTAGAATGTGAGATAAAGGTTGAAATTTTATTTGAATGCCACCAAGTAGATGAAGATAGAAAAGTATCCATGGCTACTTTAAGTTTTCAAGAATATGTTATGTCTTGGTGGAAACAAAAGCAATATGATGTTACAATTGGAAGAAAATTAAATATTTGAATTGGAGTGAGTTGAAGGCATGTGTAAGGAGAAAATTTGTTCGACCTTCATATGAGCAAAATAAGAAGATTAGAGAAGAAATAAAAGACCTTGTCAAACAAGGAAGAAAAATTATAGATGGAAAAAAATAATATTTAAGAAGAGATAAAAACTTTAGAAAATAAGTACAAGCTCTTATTAGATAAAAGAAAAAGAAAGAATAGAAAAAGAGGGAATAGAAAAGAGAAAATAAGAGAGAAAGGAAGAATCCTTGTTTGGAGTTGAACCAGAGATTTTATCATTGTTTCATTTATGTAAATGATATTATCTTTACTGCAACTATTGAGGTTTTGTGTCAGAAATCTTCTTTTAGCTTTTTTTTTTCTCCCAATGATAAGTGCACTAATCGCAAATGTAGAAAGTAATAAATATTGTTCTTCCTCAAAGGACTTCTCAATACATAACAATATTCACAATTAAAATCAAATTAGACCAAAAACTAATTCCATAATTTTGAGCAATGTGCGAGAAACTAAAATTATGCAAAAAGAATTTAAATATTTTTAAACATTTTTTTCAAATCTTGAATTATAGAAAGAGGTTAAGGATTGATGAGATAAAATTATTATCGTTAGACTTCACTATACCTCTCATGTATACAAACAATTACCTTATTTCCTCCCAAATATCAATGTCAGCCCACAATAAAACCTAAACCCTATTTCCTAAGTTGAATGAACCTGAGTTAAATCCAGTGCTTCTTATTCACTTTTTATGCAAAATAAGAGGAATTAGTGTAACTTTCCATTCTTTGACTTTAGTAATCAATTATTAATACAAACCTAATAAAATAAAGAAATAAGTAGGGTCCAAGCTTAGAAAGAATTGACTTCATTAATAGAGGTCCATGGCCTTATTGGCAACCATCTCAAGTCTAGCGATTCTAGGTGTAAGTTGACTACATCACTTATCTTCTATATATCTTCCTTCATGGGCTTTAATCCTATTGTTCTAAATCTAGTGCTCTCTGTAAACTTTTTTATGCAAAATAAGAGGAATTAGTGTAATTTTCCATTCTTTGACTTTACTAATAAATTATTAATAGAAACCTAATAAAATAAAGAAATAAGTAGGGTCCAAGCTTACAAAGAATTGACTTCATTATAAAAATTGGCTCCAAAATTTGATAAAAAAAATGTTATCATTTTTGTAGCTTATGTAGGATGAATTTGAAATGAGTATGATGGAGTAATAAGATTCTTTCTAGGTTTGTAGATGAAGCAAGGAGATGGTGTTATTTCATTAGACAAAGTACATCTGATAGTTGTTAAAGAAATTTAAACTAGATGAAGTTAAAGAGATTAACACTCCAATGCATCCAACTACATCCCTTGGACTTGATACAAAATCAAAAACCTATGGATAAGACGTTGTATAGACAAATGCTTGGTTCCTTACTTTATCTTATAGCCTCTAAATCAGATATAATGTTCAGTGTGTTTTTGTATACTCGTTCTTAGTCTGAACCCAGACAAAATAATTTAACTATTGTTAAAAAAAATTTCAGATCTTTAAAGATACTACTAATCTTGGTCTCTGTTATAGAGGTAGAGAAAGTTATCTATGTGGTTTTGTGATGTTGATTATGCTAGTGACATGTTGGAACGAAAGAACACAATGGTGGCTATCATTTAATTGAGGGAAATTTAATATCTTGGATGATCAAGAAACAAGGAACCATAACTTTTCCCATTGTAGAAGTTGAGTACATATGAACTGTTAATTGTCGTACACAACTATTGTGGTTGAAAAATCAATTGGAAGATTACAATGTCTAGGAAAGTAAAATCCTTATTTTTTGTGATAATAATGCTGTAATTAGTTTGTCCAAAAATCCTATTTTGCATTCTAGGGTTAAGCATATTGAAATTAAACATCATTTCATTAGGGATCATGTATAGAAAGGTCATGTTGAATTGTAGTTTCTATCCATAAATGATAAACTTGTTGATAGTTTTACAAAGCCTTTTGTGGAAGAGAGATTTCATCATCTTAGAGATTTGTTGGGTATGACATTTGTTAAGGAGTGATTTATAGTGTGTATTGATGCAATAAATGGTTTGTTTTTCCCTTATCTGAGCAATGATTTTTTAATTGCAACTAAAATAGCATCAAGGGAGACTTGATCTGTGTCTAATTTAATCTTTTATTTCTTTCTTTATGGACTCCAATCTTGCTCTTCTTTATCCAATCCTTCCTTTTCAAATATTTGATTAATATTTTATCGATTTTAGGGTAAATTTTGATTAAAAATTCAAGTGATCAATTATATATAAGAAAAATCAAATCATTAATAAAAAGAGATAAAAACATGGAATTTAGCAGGTTCCAAACTTATAAAGATTTGATTTTATTATAAAAATAAGCCCAAAAATATGATAAAAGTAAATGTTATCACCACCTGAGAGAATAGATGACAATAAGTCTAAGGTAGAGTTAAAATTGCTTCCATCTCATCTGAGGTGTGTGTTTTTAGAAAAATGGAAAAAGCAAACCAATAATTACTGGCAGTTCATTGTCAAAGGAGGCGGAGATGAAATTACTTGAGGTATTGAGAGAAAATCAAAAAGCAATTTGTTGGTCATTATTTGATTTAAAAGGTAATAGTCCTTATTACTTCATACATAAAATTCATGTGGAACAAGATTATAAACCTGTAGCCCAACCTTAGAGGCGTCTAAATCCGACTATAAAAAATGTTGTGAAGAAGGAAGTTCAGAAACTTTTGGAGGCAGGGATGATCTACCCCATTTCAGATAGTGCATGGGTTAGCCTTATGCAAGTGGTTCCAAAGAAGGGTGGTATGACTGTCATCTATAATGTGAAAAAGGAATTGATACCCACCAGGACTATGGAGGATGTGTATTGATTATAGAAAATTGAACTAAGCTACAAGAAAAAATCATTTTCTGTTGTCATTCATGGATCAAATGCTGGAAAGGCTAGTGGGAAAAGCCTACTATTGTTTTCTAGATGGATATTTAGGGTATAATCAGATTGTGGTGGATCCAGAAGACCAAGAGAAAACTACTTTTACTTATCCCTTTGGTGTTTTGGTTTACAGAAAAATGTCATTTGTAGACTTCGTAGAAAAATGCATTGAAGTGTTCATGGATGTCTTCTCAATTTTTGGTTCTACCTTCAACAATTGTTTGAAGATTTAGATATCGTACTGAAGAGGTGTGTGGAGATCAATCTTGTGCAGAATTGAGACAAATGTCACTTCATGGTGACTGAGGCCAATGTGTTCGGCCATAAGATTTCTTCTAAAGGCATTGAAGTGGATTGAGCTAAAATGGAGTTTATTGAAAAATTACCTTCCCAGTGAACTTGAAAGGCATGAAGAGCTTTTTTGGGCATGATGGTTTCTATAGAAGGTTTATCTAGGATTTCTCAAAGATTGCAAATCCATTTTCTCATTTTTGTATTTTCTTTATAGTCAATTGTTTGTTTTCATTTTTGAAATTCATTCAAAACCCCAATTTTAACGTGTAAAATAAAGAATGTCAAATAATGGGCTTGATGAGAATATGTTCTCAAGATTCAACCTAGGTTGGCCTTTGTATTACATTTTAAGGGAAACTTAGTTTTGTTTGAAAAACTTGATGTGAATAGAGTTCACCAAAATTGCATTATGGTCAGGGAACACATGCCATTGAGTTTCTTTCTTTCTTCTCTATTATGTGAACAAATTATTATTAAACTTAGAGCAACAAAGCTTTTGTTGTTGTATTATTTCACAAAATTTTCATATTAGAGGTGCATGACCAAGTCCATACCAGACATATTAAGCTCATTCGACCTTGAGATTGAAAAACATACAAGAGATTACAATTTCAATTCCAATCTTATTGTGTCTTCTAGGTTTTTCTTCTTTTTTTATTTCTTATAATTAGTATAGGTTTCTATTTCTTTTTTATAGTAAATAGGATTTCTTACAAATATTAGTCATATTCTATATTTTCTTCATATATTTTTTTAGATAAATCATTTTTGGCTAATTCTTTTTTCATTCAATTCCTTATTTTTAGAGCTTCAATTTAGACACTTGGAACATGACTTTTGGAGTTCATAACTACTATAGTTAACTACTAGATGATCAATCTAAAAGGGATTGTCTAGTATAAAATTTCTTTGTAATATAAATCTTCTATGAACCCATTTTGGTTTACCTTAGGCCCATTCGTTTGTAGTTAATTGAAAAACATTATAAACAGGGAATATGTTAAGATAATTGGACACATTACATGTTATATCACTTTCAATCAATACAATTTTCAGTTTTCATTTTTCTATTTTTATAGTTAATGAAGTTTTTAATTTCAATCTACTGGAGTTCTTCGCCGTTCTCAATTCTCTCACATTTCTTCTTCTATCTTCTACATTCTATTTTTTTTATATGCTTTTCTGTTTTATTATTTAAAAATTTTGTTCTTATACAAATGGAGTAAATTGGTTTATTAATGTTAGAAGCTTCAACATTTCCTTGTTCAAGGTGTTTTCTGTTCTTGAATCTTTATGTTGTTTAATTCTTGATTAAGAATATTATTCCAAGAAAGTACAAAAGTTTTAAGAGGTTTGTCAAAAAAGCAGATAATTCTTCTATGCTTTTACGTTCAATAATTTACAATTTTTGTTCTTATAATATGGAGTTGATTTATTAAAGTTAGAAGAATCAAGGTATTTTCTATTATTGAATCTGTAAAATAAGTTTTGGCCAAGTTCAAGAGGGGGGTGAATTGAACTCCTTTAAAAATTTTTGCAAATGTATTTTTCAATGTGAGGAATGAATTATCTTAAAAGAAACTATTCAAGATGATATAAAATGCAATCAACAAAGGTACAAAACTAATTCCAGAATAATAGCAATAACACAGAATTAGTAAACTGAAGACAAAATTTAATTCTGGAAAACCAGTAGACTGTTAAGCAAGTTCTGGAAAAACAGTGTACAGTAAATATAGTTGTTTAAAGATTAATTCAAGAAATTAAAGAATTTGATGAACTCCAAGTTAGCAATGAATTACTGATCCAAGAACCCATTATTAAACAGAACATACTTGGTTTAATATCAGAAAATAGTTTTTAACCACTAATTGTGGAAAGTCAACTTTTCTGGAAAAACAGATTGATGAACAGAAAACCCAATGAATTAGAAAACTATTTGTTTGAGAAAAGAATTGAATAAACTGTTTATAGATGTATTTTATGATTTAAGAGATACTCAAATATTAATCAGAACCAACCAATTAAACCAGTTAATGAGTTTTTATCAGATTCTGAAAAATCAAGAAGATTAACAAGATTTATCAAGAACAGTCAAGAGAGAGCAAGAGAGAACAAGACACAGCAAATTATCCTGGTTCACCCTTCCACAAGGGCTATGTCTAGTCCCTTACACCAATGTAAGGATTTCCACTATGAAAGAGATCTAACAGATCAATTTACAACACAATCTTGCAACTCGAAAGAATACCCTGCACCCTGCAGAAAACAATCCGCTGAAACCTACAGCAGATCAAGAACCATACAGCATCCATTGTATAACCCAGAAAACACCTAACTGAACCCTTCAGTAGGTTCACAACAGTACGGTACCCCCTGTACTCACAAAATTACCAAACCAAGTAATTCAATACATAATAGACTTCAGTACAAAGAAAGATTTCAGATACATAAACAAATTGTAAATGTAATAAGAGCAAGAGTATAAAAGGCTTATTCAGAATGATCAGATCAGCAGTATAGCAGAAGCAGTCAATTCAAAGCTCCAGCAGTAGTGAGAAACAATTCTTGAAGAGCTTTTTGAATGATCTTGATCACAAAACTATTAGGAGCTTTTTCTCTCTCTTGGAAAAACTCAGAGCACTTGATTTGAAAATGATTCAGAATGATTTCGTTATGTTCCAAAATTTGGCTCCAACTATTTATAGACAACTGTCATTTAAAATTCAATCGATTGTTTTGTCAAATAGTCCACTGTTTTTCTCCAGTTAGTTAAAACAGTTGTTCAAAACTCAAAATCTGATTTTAGTAATTTCTCAAAACCTTAGTTAACTCAGATTTGAAAACATGAAGCTTATCCTTGATTGAAAATGCCTATAATGATGATTTGAATCAAACTTGCCTCACACACTAAGTTCTACACCGATTCTTCAAATCTTCAAGTAATCTTCATGTAATCAGTGTGAGATCACCAGGTTTGGAATCTTCTCAATTGATTGGCTTCATCAAATCTTCATAGCAACTCACTAGTGCTAACAGAATCTTTATGTTGTTTAATTCTTGATTAAGAATATTCTTTCTTGAATGTACAAAACTTTTAAGAGGTTTCTCATAAAAAGGATAATAAAGATACACCAGGTAAGTTTCCAGAAAAGAGAGAAGGGTTACCAATGGACACGTTCAAGTTTTCTAGTCAGAAACTTCTTAGAAATGAATTTCCATAAAAAATTGTGAAAAACTTTAAAGTCAATTTTTTTTCTCAATTTTATGTGTGTTACACACCTTTAAAGTCCAAAGGAAGATCATTAATCATTTTGGAGATGTATTACTAGTCTTATCACAAATTTAAAAGCACTAAGAAATAAAAAACAAAATTTAAGTAATTAAAACTTCAAAGGTAAACTAGACAATTCCTAGTGTGAAAGTCGAAGTGACATTTGGGACAATTTCACAAGTCTAAATCGAAAAGAGTGTTTTGGAGAAAAGGGAACTGAATCTGATGTTTGCATGATATTTAAGATTTAGCGCGTGATTGTCTTGCTTGGGGACAAGTAAGAAGCTAAGTGGGGAGACTTTTGATAGGCTTTAATTACTAGTATATTTTCGTATATTTTCATGTATACTTACATTGATTCTGTTATTAAATTGGTTTTAATTTGGATTTTATTGTTTGTTATGATTTATTTTGTTACCTAATCAGTTTTATTGTGCAAAGTGCGAAATTTGTTGAGAATTAGGTTAAATCTAAAGAAAGAGAAAATAGAAACCCGGAATAAAAGGAAAGGAGCAGAGAAAAGGGCGTAAGTGACTTATTGCTCAAGCTAAGGACGTAGCCTGGGCTAAAACTCACTTAAAGGACTTGTCATGAGAAAGCCCTAATTTGAAGGCGTCAGCACTATTGGGACGTAAATCATGAGATAACGGTCGTGCATTAACCTAACGAGAAGAACAAAAAGCTATAAAGAGCTAAAGCTTGGTCAACAACGGGGATTCCTTGGGCGGCCGCTCTTGATCAAGATCCATTCTTTTTCTTTCTTTTGTATTCCATGGCTACCATGAGTAGCTAATTCTCTTATTCTTGGGATTGGATATAATTTCTCAACTTCAAATGCACTCTTGACATTATTTCATATCATTAATTTCAATTACCTTTGTTTTATGTTTTACTCATTTTTTTCATATATCTTAGATTTCTTATTGTGACTGGAAAGCACCTTTTGAGATTGGAACAAAATGTTTAACGCATTGTATGTATAAGTTTAGGGATGGATTATAGTGCAGTGACTATTTATAGCAATAATGCTTAATGTTGATTAATCTATTCTAGTAACTGGGAACAAAGCTATGCATTTTAATTTAAGAATTTCAATGCTAGAGGAATTAGGTTGAATGACTTTTATTGCACATATTGTTTATTGGAAAAGATGATATTAATATATGCTTGAGTCTGTATGAGAATGAGAGTATTACGATTCAATCCCAAGGCCTTTATTCATATTAATTTAACAAATTACATTATTAATTGCTTTATTTTTACGTTCTCACAATTACTACAAATCCATTCATCATTGCCACATATTTTTATTCATAATAAATTGATACATATTCAATATTCAATCATAAACTCCATTCCCTGTGGATAATATGATACTCTACTTATTTTCTATCTTACTTGCGTACTCAGTATACTTGTTGAAAGAACGCACCAAGTTTTTGGTGCGTTGCCAGGGAACGGTGAAGAATTGGAAATTGAATTTTGTATTAACTGTGTTGTGAATCACTGATCTTTTTGTGATCGTTAAACTTTTGCTAGTACAGTGGTCGATCCGTTTGAGAAATCAGGTGAAAGAAGAACAATTGCTTTTTGATCCAGATATCAACAAGATATTGAGACAACTTAGGCAAAGCGTGAGCAGAAGAGTCAGGCAGTAGAGAACAGTTGTGGTGTAATCATGGCAGAAGAAATCAATGGCCATGCCAATCAGCCATAGAGAAGAGTACTGGGTGATTATGCTATACAGCAAGGGCCTAGACATTTTTCAAGTATAGCTGTTTCGAACACAACTCGAGCTATTGAAATGAAGCCAGTATATCTAACACTGGTCAGCGCTAATCAATTCACAGGATTGGAGCATGAGGACCCTTATACTCATTTATCCACATTCTATGAATTGATTACTACAATGGGATTTGAAGATCAGGACAAAGAAGTTGCATATATGAGGTTATTTCCCTTCTCATTAGCAGGGAAAGCAACAGACTGGTTGAAGTCACATCCTAATCAAAGCCTTACACGCTGGAGTGATGTGGAGGAAAAATTTCTACAGAGGTTTTTCCCTCCATCTTGTTTTATCAAGGCTAGATCAAAGATTTCAAACTTTAGACAAGGACAGGATGAAGCATTATGTGTAGCATGGCAAAGATTCAAGGTGTTGCTAAGAAGGTGTCTTAATCACCACGACTTTGAAGAAATTGCACAGCTGAATAGTTTCCATAATGGGTTGAGGTCGAATACAAAAATGATTCTAGATGCAGCAGGAGGAGGCACCATGATGGCAGTAAATTGGAGCGTGCTAACCGAATCATAGATGCATTGACCTCAACAGATTATCAAGCACAGTATGATAGGCAAAGTGTGCAAAAGAAAGGAGTTTTTGAGTTGAGTACCACTAATGCAATCTTAACACAAAACAAAATCATGACACAACAGATGGAAGCATTGACTCAGCAAATGGCAAAATTGATGCAACAATTGCAAGCTGTTCAAGTTGAATAGAATGTTAACTACCAAACTCCACCATTGTGTTGTGCTTTTTGTGGAGGAAATTATGCAAATGGGAATTGCTCACAACAGATTGTAGGGGAAGCAAGAGATTGGAAATTCTGGTAGGCAACCTATGTATCAGCAGCAACAACCTACACTCTATGACAGAACCACCAAATTGGAAGAGACACTTAAGAAATTTATGCAAGCATCTTCGTCAAATCAGAAAAATCATGAAGCATCACTTAGAAATCTTGGGGCAATTGGCAAAGCAATCGGTAAACCAGTAGGGTGGACAATTTTCTACTAATACTCAGACCAATTCGAAGGAGCAATGCAAGGCTATTACAATTAGGAGCGGGAAATAGATTGGTTCTGATGTTAATAAAGAAGTTGCTGAAGCAAACCAGAAAGTGGTTGTAAATAGTGAAGACAGAGTGGTAGAAAAAAGTCAACCAGAAGTGACCACAGTTGATACAGCATAGAGGCCAAAGCATATGGCAAGGAAAATTTTGATGCAAGTCAGAATTGGAGGAAGATCAAGGAGGGTGTTTCTATTAAACATGTGCCTTATCCATATTCACCCTCTAGAAGAGGAGTGGAGCGACAATTCATCAGATTCACTGAAATTCTGAAGAATTTGCATATCAACATACCTTCACCGAGGTATTACAGTAGATGCCTACTTATGCTCGTTTCATAAAGGAGTTGCTCACTAAGAAGAGGAAATTTCCAGAGGAGGAAAGAGTGGAATTGGAGGCAGGTTATAGTGCAATTATTCAAAAGGTAATTCCATAGAAATCTTGTGATCTTGGAAGCTTTACATTGCCAATCACCGTTGGGAACTTATATTTTGGCAAGGCACTGCTGGATTTAGGTGCAAGCATCAATTTAATTCCAATGTCCATGTTGAAGAGAATAGGAGAGGTAGAGGTCAGACGTAGAATGATATTACAATTAGCAGACCGATCTATCAAGCATCCATACGGTATTGTTGAGGATTTTCTGGTAAAAGTGGATAAATTTCTTTTTCCAATAGATTTTGTGGTAATGGATATTGAGGAAGATGTGCGTGTGCCTTTGATTTTGGGAAGACCGTTCATGAAGACAACAAAGGTCATAATAGATATTGATAAAGGAAAATTGAAAGTTTGTGTGGAGAATGAGGAGGTGAGTTTCAATGTCTTTGAGGCCATGAAACATCCTAATGACAAGAAGGATTGCTTTAGACTTGATGTTATAGATGAAGAGTGTAGCCGAGTCCAAAGAAGTTTAGGCAGTTCAGACGCTCTACTGCAGGTTATCACTAAACCAACAGAAGAGTTGACTGCAGCAAAGAATGAAGAGGCACTAGCACTGGCCAAGGAGTTGGATAAGGCTAAAACAGTGGTGCAAGAGGGGACAGTTAAAGAAGAGCTCCCAACTGAAAGGAGGTTGTGGAATGACAAGCCAGAATTAAAAGTACTTCCTCCAAATTTGAAGTACAGTTTTTTAGAAGGGGATGAAATGAAACCTGTGATGATTAGATGTTCTTTAACTGTTATTGAAGAAAAAAGAGTGATTGGAGTGCTTAAAGCCAATCAAGGAGCAATAGGGTGGAAGTTATCTGATTTGAAAGGAATAAGCCCTGCTTATTGTATGGATCGTATTCATATGGAAGCAGATTTCAAACCTGTTGCACAGCCTCAGAAGAGATTAAATCCAGGAATGAAAGAAGTTGTGAAGAAGGAGGTCCAAAAATTGTTAGAAGCTGGGATGATTTACACCATTTCAAACAATGCTTGGGTGAGTCCTGTGCAAATGGTTCCCAAGAAGAGTGGAGTAATTGTTATTCATAATGAGAAGAATGAATTGATCCCCACAAGAATGGTTACAAGACAAAAAGAGGAGCGAAAATCATGTGGCTGACCATCTGTCTAGGTTGGCTAATAAGGAGGTTACTGCAAGGGAAACTGAAGTGGTAGATGAATTCCCTAATGAGAAGCTATTGGTGGTACAATAAAGGCTATGGTTTGTTGATATGACTAATTTCAAGGCTGCAGGGATTATACCAGAGAGCATGGATTGGCAGCAGAGGAATAAATTATTCAAGGATGTAAACCAATACATCTGGGATGATCCTTACTTGCTCAAGATAGGGGAGGATAATCTGCTCAGGAGGTGTGCGACTAGTAAGGAAGCAAAGAACATTTTATGGCATTGTCATAATTCTCCTTATAGAGGACATTTCAATGGTGAGAGGACAACTGCAAAGGTTCTATAATCTGGTTTTTTCTGGCCAACCTTGTTTAAAGATGCACATATGCATATGCAGCATTGTGACAACTGCCAGAGAATAGGGAACATCTCAAAACGAAATGAAATGCCACTGAGGAACATTTAAGAGATTGATGTGTTTGATTGTTGGGGAATTGATTTCATAGGTCCACTGCCGAGTTCATTGTCTAATGAATATATTGCTAGCGGTGGAATATGTCTCAAGATGGGTTGAAGTCATTCCAACACAGAAAGCTAACTCAAAGACTGTGATCAAATTTGTCAAGAAACACATTTTTTGCAGATTTGGCACACCAAGAGTCTTAATCAATAATGATGGAGCACATCTGCAATGTGCAATTGAAGAAGGTATTGGAGCATTATGGAGTCAAGCACAGAATAGCCACAACTTACCATACTCAAAGTAATGGTCAAATTGAGTTTCCAATAGGGAGATCAAAAGTACTTTGGAGAAGACAGTTGCAACATCACGTAAGGATTGGGCTATGAAGTTAGATGAGGCTCTGTGGGCATACAAAACATCTTATAAGACGCCAACAACGTTGTCTCCGTTCCAATTGATTTATGGGAAGGCATGTCATATCCCTATGGAATTGGAGCATAGTGTTTTTTGGGCACCTTAATTTTGATTCTGAAGCTTCAGCAGAAAAGAGGATGCTCCAGTTGAATGAATTAGAAGAAATGCGGCTGAATGCATATAATTCTTCTAGGCTATACAAAGAGAGAGTTAAGGCTTATCATGATAAGAAGCTTCTGAAAAGAGAATTTCAACCAGGACAACCTGTTCTATTGTTCAGTTCCAAGTTGAGGTTGTTTCCAAGGAAGTTGAAGTCAAGGTGGTCAGGACCATTTATGGTAAAGCAGGTTAAGCCACACGGAGTTGTGGAGATAGAAGATGCTAAATCTAAAAGGAGTTGGTTGGTAAATGGGCAGTGGCTGAAACACTATAAAGGTGGTCAGGTCAAGGGGCTCATTGCAGTGATCACTCTGAGTGATTAGGATTCTACATCAAGCTATATGATGTTAAACGAGCGCTTACGGGAAGGCAATCCAGCATTTAAATTTTTGAAATTCATGCATTTTAATTAGTAGTTAGAGAGTATTTTCTTTTGGGGTACCATAGTTTATAGTCCGGTAATTTGATTTTAGGTAATTATTATTTTTTGTTTTTACTTTAAAGTTAAAGTCTTGAGTTATAACTCAGAGCTATTTTTATAGCTCAGGCTAAATGTCACTTAGAGCCCAGTCTAGCGTAGTTTAAATAAAACAGAGCACTGCCTTTCGTCACAAGGTCATTTCACTGAGGAGACGATTACACCTCTCACATTCTGCACTGTGCACTCTCGCCTTTTTCACTATCATCTAAAGCATCAAGGTACGATTTTTGTTCCCGTTTGCAAAGGCTAAAACCTCTGTGTATTTGAAAGCCATTGTAGAGTAGAAGATAGAATGTAGGTTAATTCATGGTAGAATCGGCTCTGTACTGTAATCGCAGTAACTAGGGTTTAATTTAGGGAAAAAGCTTCGATTTTTAGGGTTCTCGATTGCTACGAGAATGGTTAGTTTTTGTCTTTAGGGATAAATTTGTGCTAACGGACAGCAAGCGCGACAAATCTTATCATTACCTACTCAATACTAAATCATCTTCGGTCGTTACTCGCCCTCGAGGACTTGGGAAGCCTATATACTATACGGTTGACCAAGGGACAACCAGATTATAATAACAGTTGGATATCTCATAAATAATTATGTTATAGGATAATAACAGAGTAACAAAATAGAACAGAATGGGCCCAAACTCATTAAACCCACTACTATGCCTATAAATACAGGCTCAGTCACCTTAAGCAAGGTACTTCTAAACTCTGACCTAAATTACCTGCACCCTCCACCCAATTCTAACTTGAACGTCAGAGTGCCTGTAGGACCCCCCTCCCGGGATGGTGGAATTCGGAGTGTTTAGAACATAAAAAAAGGAGCAACATCAGGAGCGATCAAGGAGCAATTCTAGAAGACATTGTTATTGTTGGAGCCAACCGGTCTCTTGCGAAAACAATTAATATTATATTTGTTATTTTTAATAAAAATAAAAATAATATTAGTAGTAATAATATTGTTATTAACAATAATAATAATTTTCTGATTCTTATTGGTAGTAATATCATTAATAATATTATTAAAGTTATTTTTAATATTATTAATTATTTTAATTTGTATTATTAATATTTATATTACAAATGTTTTTAACTTTATTTTTAGTAATATTAATTTATGATTAGTTTTATTATTATTATTATTAGGTTTATATTTATATGATAAATATTTTTAGTGTTAATAATATTTTTATCAAAATTATTTATATTTATAGTAAAATATTTGTAATATTATTATTAAGAATATTATTGTCATTGTAATTAATATTTTTCTTATTAATGTTATTATTATAAATAATATAAATTCTATTAATATTATTATTATAATTATTGTGAATATTATTAATATTGTTTTTATCAATATTATTAATATTATTATTGATATTAATATTATTATTGTTATTTTTAATGAAAATAATATTAGAAATAATATTATTATTAATGATAATAGTAATAATAATTTTATTAATAACCATAGTCATAAGTATAATCATAACATGAATAATAATAATAATAATCATAACATTATCACATAGTTTGTCTGATGTAGTGGTTAAACATTCATTTCTTCACTCAAGAGTCTCAGGTTCAACTCCTTTTGATTGTAGTTTCATAATAATAATAATAATAATAATAATAATAATAATAGTAACAAATATTGAGGCAAATAAAATTTTGTGGGAAACAGGAGATGGACTTACCTACGGATAAAAGTTCATGTGAAATTTATCGACTCACAGAAACTTTTTTCATTAGTAGCGGATTTCTGCCATAGGTAAATCTAGTTTTTTCTCTAGTGAAACAATTTTCTTCTTTTCTATCAATAATGAATGTCAATCCACAAAATTACTCAAACCTAATTTGTCAGCAGATGAGCCTTGGGATTATCTATCAACCGTCAATTCCTTTATCAACTACATAGATAAATCATGCATTCACACAAGGTTCTTAACGAAAACAAATGAATCAAGCTTTATTCATAAACATGAGTTTTCATCTGGTAAATTAATTCAATTTTAGACTCAAAAGATTTTTTTCCAATACTCTTAAGAATCAATGATCGAGTTATGGATTTACACAAAAAGCATAAGCACAAAACTTTTAAATTGACATATTGAAAGAAAAACATTTATGATAATACATAAGATAAGCCCAAACATGATTACATGAGAGTTCCATCTGATTACATCTAACTTCAATAATAACGGGTTTAGCTCCTCATAGTTATCAGACCTCTAAACAACCAATAACACAATGCAAAAGGGTTGATTAAACCCAGAAACCCTAAAGGTGCATGTAAGTCTAACTTTTTATGATCTATGGCCAAAGATAGCAAACCCTAATGTGAATGATTTCTTAAATAAAATCTATTTTTTAGCACTCGGGCCCAGCGCAAAAAGTGGCATCGGGTGCAATTAGATTCTATTGTAATTTTAGCACTTTTGGCCCATTTTCAGCAAAGTTCCGCCCCGCGCAGAAAAGTGGTGCCCGACCCAGCTTTTAGCTTCAGCATTCCAATTTTGTCCTTATGTGCTCCTAGGGATTCCAATCTTTCTCTTCTTAACCTTAATATTTCCTGGTCATTTATTTGACCAAAATAATGAGATTTAAAGTAATATTTGATGAAAAATTCATGTAACAACTTATTTATAAAAGCCCAAAAACATCATATAATTTAACTCTATCAAACCTCCCCAAACTTATAACCTTGTTTTTCCTCAAGCAAAGGTAAAACTTGGCAAAGATGAATAATTACTCAACACTATATAACAACACTAAACAAATTCACCAATCACATCAGAAATCAATCAAATATGTTTTTTTTTTTCTCAAATCAACTCATGAACGAAAAGTTATACGTTATCACATCTCATTTATTTTACTCAAATGTAATTGTAATAGAAAATGCTGACAACTTTCAAACATAGATGGCAATTTATTATTTCTGAACAATTAATGGTATTATTCCTCACTGATGTAAATGTTTCACTCAAGAACTCTAGTGTCGCAGGATGTGATATTTCTCTCGCCTACCACTAATTCCACACAATTTAAATTTGCTTTTCATTTCAAAAACCAAAAATTTCAAAAATATGCAACATTACAATGACTTTTATTGTGTTATAACGTGGCTAGGGTAAAATGAAAATTGATTTTTCTAGATAATCAAAACACTTCAAGCAAAGAGAATAATTAAATCAATCAAGAAATTCATAAAATTCTACCCTCTTCTATTCTAATCCAAACCAATAATCAACTTTTCCCCAAATCTTATTTATTTGAATATTTAATTTGTCTTATAATTTTTATTTTATTTTATTTTATTTTATTTTTTACCACAACCTTTAATCTCATTATATCCCCCTTTTTAAAAAAATATTCTCCCTTAAACTTGAAAGATACTAAGTTCCTAATTTTCTTGCTCTTCTAATTCAAAGTAAGGTAGTCAAACAAAGCAAACAATTTCAAAGATAAAGAACAAATCTTGTTAAGGGCTCAAAAATAGTACAATTGTTTTATTCAATTAAAAGGTTGACTCTGGAGCTCAAAACCTAACTTGGTTATACTTTAATTAGCAAAAGTTACGACATAATATGCCACAATCACGCACTTGCAATCACAATAATAGAAAAGAGTAACCACAACATAAATTTCACAAGAACAACCTAATCCATTCACAATCTCAATGAAAAACACATACTCAATTTATCATCTAAGATTAATGAATCAGTCTAAGTCATTCATCAATGCATTATAACTATTATCTAGCCAAGTGTCCAATTATTCACAAAATTGAAAAACAAAAAAAAAAACTGAAAAATAAAAGAAAAAAATGAAAAATAACAAAAACTGAAAAATAAAAACTCCCTCTAAATATCTCTGAAAAAAAATTACTTCTTTCCTTCAACATCTTTCTCAATTTGCCTCACCCCCTCCTCCAAATTGGTATTAGTCCTTAGGCCAAATAATCTTTCAACAATGAAGACCATGAAACCAAGTGGTAGAAATCGACAGTTGTGCCAGTGCTGGTAGTGTGGCACCGGGCATGACAACTCCCGAGAGCAATTTCTTTTAAATGTGTCAAGCATGGGTGATGTGTGTCGAGCTTGGCTTTCACTCTAAGATTCTCTCCAAATATTTTGGCTTATGAAGATCTGTTGGTTAAAAGCAATTTAGACCACCAAACTCCTACACAAAATAATAAAAGCAAAAACATAAGGCAAAATAATAAACTGATAGAAACAAACTATAGGTTGCCTCCCAAAAAATGTTTAGCGTATATTTGATAGTAGAGTTCTTACATTGTATAGATTTAAGGTTTCAAAAATTTGGGATGAATAAACTTCAATTGGTCATAACTTTTTTGATAGAGTTTGGATTGAGATGCTCCAAAAATGAAAGTTGCTCGAATTTAGGTAACGAAGCCCTTGGCCAATACTCGAAGGGGATTAGGCGTTCGAGGATTGGGCCTTTGGAAATTCAAAAATTTCATCGTTTATTATTACGTTTTAATTTTTTCTTATTTTTCACCCATTTTTTTAGATTGGAGCCTTTTATTTCACATATCTATGCTTGCTAGAATATTCTAATTTTTTTGTGTGCTTTCTTGTATCAATTAGAGATTTATTAACCCATTAATTTTTTTTTAAAAAAAAAAGATAAGACTTTTTACATTGGTTGTTAGCTACAACCGATGTAATAGAGGACTTTTTACATTGGTTGTAACTACAACAAACGTAAAAAGTCCTCTATTACATTGGTTCTAGCTCCAACCGATGTAATAAGTCTCGTCTTTTATCCTTTTAAGTGCTCTATTACATCGTTTATGTTTATAACCGATGTTATAGATGTATTTTTTACATCGGTTGAAAAACTGTCATAAAAAGTCATGACTTTCTACATCGCTGGTATTAACATCGGTTGCGGAACCAACATATAAACCCTCCCAGAACCGATGTAAAATCTTGTTTTTCTACGAGTGCTCAACCCAACCTTTCTCCCACTTCTAGCACCGCTCCTAGTTATTTGGAGATAATAATCCCTCTTGATGGTCTGCCAATTCTTTTTCCAATTGACCTACCTGAACTTCTGATTTGTTGATTGATGTTTCTATATTATTTTGATTCTGAATAGAGAATTGTATAAATTTTTGAAAGGTATCTTCCAACTTGTTTACTCTCATACAATGGTGGATACTATTGACGTCGTTGATTCCAAAACTAATTCACTTTTTTAATCTGAGAACCACTAGGCATTTTGCAATAATCATTGGAGTGCTTGCCTCTACAAAAATCATACCTCAAAACTAGTTGAGTAGGAACTGATGTAGCTTGCATGGCTCGTATTCTGTTGAGGTAACTTGGCGATTTGTTGGTTGAGAACCTTAATCTACTAGGACAAGAGCTTGTGTTGGGCGAAGATAACATCTTGAGAATTGAACTCTAACACTCCTCTCTTATGTGCTTGTATCCATTGTTATCAAACTTGCGAGTCGACTCATAAACTCAAACGAGTTTACGTTTCTACTACCCCTTACCGAGTTGACTCGGAAACAAACCCGTTTGTTGGATAAACTCGGTGGACTCAGAAGCAAACTCGATAGACTCAGCCAAACTCGCGAGTCAGCAACCGAGTCATTGAGTTCGAAAGAAAACCCAAAATGACTCTCACAATGGTCGTTTAGGGTTATTCTTGAGTCATTGTTTGTGATTTAGGGTTCTTCACTGCATCGCCCTCGTGCCTGATGTCACCGCGCATCGTCTTTTGTCGTCTAGTGTCGCATTGTAGAGTCGTCGCGCATTGCATCGCTGCGCCTAGGGTCAGCTTGCATCGTCATCATCTCTCCTTGGCTTGCGTCGGTGTCATCTCACCTCACCTTGACATCACGCCGCTTGCCCGCGCATCTTGCTATTGCACGATCCATCTGCTTTCCCGCGCGTCTCACAATCTAGTCACTCACTTGCGCATCTCACGCTCGCTCGTTGCACGCTATCGAGCCGCTACCATCGTCATCTCACCGTGCCCCACGTCGTTGATTGCTCCTCGTTTGAAAGTTGGAGATCTTCCAATTGAAAGTTTCTGAATTGGGATGCTCGTGCTCGTGCTTCAAATTTGTTTTATAAAGATAATACATTTTTTATATTTTTATTTCATTTAGAACGCGGTTGGATAGAAAAATGATATAATTTTAAAATTGCAATTTTCTAGCTATAAATTTTTACAATGTCTGGGAGTGGATCAAATTCTATTGGTGGTATATAACTCCTCTTCCATTTAGAAGCAAAAATGTTGTTGGAAATAGAACAAATATTGGATGGAAGTATGGAAATGATGTTTTGGGAAATGGAAAAAAAAGTAAAATGTAACTACTGCTCAAAGATCTTTAATTTGCTATCATGAATATTTGTCTTTTTTATTGAATTTTTTTTAATGAAGTAGACTCTTACGAGTCGGATTTACAAGTGAAGTTTACATTTTTTTTTAATGAACTTAGTCTCTACAACCTTCCAACTAGTCACACTTTGGGTAGGCTATGATTGCAGCCAAACCTTAGCCTTTCCAGTAAGAGAGAATGTAAACAATCTCAAGAGCAATGCTTCCTCATCGTTTCCCGTGAATCCAACTGAGCCACATAACTTATAAAATGTGTATAGAAGAGTATGTGGATCTTCATGATCCAAACCAAAAAATTGATGCGAGTTGATCAACTGCAAGAGAGCAGGCTTCATCTCAAAAATCTTCTCATTCATGGTGGGCCTCATAATGCTAGTGAAGTCTCTAAGACTCATATATGTGATTGAGTCCCCTATAGTTCTTCTCTGATTTTGATAAGCCATCTCTTTTTCAAAAGGAAGTTCAAATTCTGAGTATCAACTAGAATAAAAGAAGATTATACTGTGTATACTAAAATATACTAAAAACTAGAACAAAGAGTTAATCTAAATAAATTATATATACAAAAAATAAAATAAAAGCAAACAATAAATAAAATGAAAATAAAAAATTGAATCTAAAAGAATAATAAAACAGTAAAATTTTTATGTATTGGAAGATAAATCTCCAACAACGGCTCCAAAAACTAGTTAACATATTTTTGAAAATAATGACAAGTGCACTCGTCACAATGTAGCAAGTAATAAAATTATCATTCTCTCCTAAGGAAGTTATGCATATAAAACAATTTACACAATTATGATAAATTTATACTCAATAAATAATCCATAATTTAAATATTGTGTAGAAAAATAAAATTAAAACTGATAAATGTTTTTAGGGTTTTTTGTATCAACACTTAGAACATAGAAAAAGGGTAAAAGATGAATAGAATGAAATTGTCAGGGTTAGATTTCACCAAAACATCACTCTCATGTATAAGAATAATTTTCTTCTTTTCTATCAATAATTAATGTCAATCCACAAAATTACTCAAACCTGATTCCTCTGCAAATGAGTTTGGGGATTATGTATTAATAGTTAGTTCGTCGATCAATTATATAGATAAATCTTGCATTCAAACAAGGATCATAATGACAACAAATGAATCACTCTCTATTCCTAGACACTAGCCTTCATCTGGTAAATTAATTTAGTTCTAGATTCAAACGATATTTTCCAATACTCTTAAGAATCACTGACCGAATTATGGATTTGCACAAGAATAAGCACAAAATTAATAAACTAATATATTAAAAAAAAAAGAATTTATGATAAGACATAAGATAAGCACAAATATGATTACATGAGAGTTTCATCTGATTATATCTAACCCCAACAATAATTGGTTTATCTCCTCATAATCATGAGAACTCCAAACAACTAATAAGCACAATGGAAGAGGGGATCAAACCAAGAAACCCCTAAGTTGTCTCCAAGTCTGACATTTTATTATCTATGGTCGAAGATACCAAACCCTAGTGGGAGAGCTTTTTTAAATAAAATTTGTTTTTCGACACTCGCGCACGGTGTAGAAAAGTGGCGCAAAGCCCAATTGGATTATGTTGCAATTTTAACACTTTTAACCCATTTTGGGCAAAGTGCACCTGACCCAGGTTTCAACATTAATATTCCAATTTTGCCCTTATGTGCTCCTAGGGACTCCAATCTTGCTCTTCTTGACCTCGAATGTTTCTTGATCCTTTATTTGACAAAACTAATGAGATTTAGAGTAATATTTGATGAAAAACTCAAGTAACAACTTATTTATAAAAGAAAAAATTATTCATAAAAGCATGAGATTTAACAGATGCTATACTTATAAAGATTTGATTTGATTATCATCATAAGCCTAAAAACATCATATAATTTAACTGATTAGACTAAGAAAATTATTGTATTCTACTCTTCAAATATAGAGTTTTCCTCCATGAGACTTTATCTTCTCTTTTCCTCTTAGCCAAAGGTGTTATAGTTAGATGGTTTCCATCATTTGATCTCTACCACATGCCACCCTTAAACTTGTGAGCAAATTGAGGTAGTGAATGGAGAACATCATTCTCCTTTTGAGGTTGTTTGTAGTTTTAAGCCTATCACTCCTCTTGATTTACTTCCACTTTTGAATATAACTTCTTTTATTACATAAGGAAAGAAAGAGTGCCTAGATCTAAGTTTATCAAGAAGTATCATGAGAAGGTGAAAGACCATATTAAAAAATAAATTCAAAATATATTGAATACAACAACAAAAGAGGAAAGAAACTTACTTTTGAGGAAGAAAAGTAGGTTTGACTATATCTGAAAAAGGAAATGTCTATAAAAGAAAGTCAAAACTTAATCCAAGAAAAAATAGTCCATTCCAAGTTTTCCAAAAAAATAAATGATAATACATATAAACTAAATCTCTCACAATAATATGAAGTCAATCTTACTTTCTAACATTTGTGATATATTTCCTTTTGCAAGAATTAGATTTGAACCTTCCAAATAGTAAGGTGTAATAGATGACCATCTAAGATATATCACATTGGACTGTTAATAAAATATATAGTTATAAGGATTGAAGATGAGAAAAAAAAAACCTCAACTAAGTAGTGTAGATTATTAGGATTTTTCTTCTTTCTTTCATAGTCATATGAAAGTTCTACAAATGTAAATTTTTTATGTATTTCTTTAAGAATTTGTAAAAGTTAAAATTTTTTATTCAAATAAAAAATAAAATTTAATAAATTTGGATTAACTTTTATAAACAAAATTATATATCCTCATATACCATTTTAAAAGAAAAGAAGATAGGTCATAGCATAGTAAAAGAAAAGAAGATAGGTCATAGCATAGACCTTGGTGGTTTAAATTTATATCTTACACGTCACTTTCTTTAATCTTCCATTTACATTTCATCCATGTGAAGGAGGCATGACCGACTTTCGCCAATCTTTTTATTTCATGTCAGTGTCACCTCGCGGCTCACTCATGGTTACAGTGCAACTGTGCCATTTATTTTTTGTCGCCATTGTTGTTGCCTGATGTCGGCAAGCACATTCTGCACCATCATCAACACCTTTTCATTTCCCTTCGCAAAACACGTGCTTTTATTTTTTTTATTCTTCATTATAACAAGAGAAGAATATTGAAAATCATCATGAATTCAGTATCTGCACAACAACAGAAGAATATTGGAAATCATCTTGAATTCAGAGAGAGAGATAATTGTTGTAAGATAAAAACGTGCAAAATAAATGGTGATTGCTGCTGACATATCCTCAACCTATCAGAAGGTATCAACTATAATAAAGAAAGGCACGAACTCCATAATCAGTCATTAACTTTTTAAGTTTTATATTTATTTTTAAGAATACAATTTAGATTAAAATTATTATATTCTTACATCATTTTTTTTAAATTAGTATAATGATATATTATTGATTCTTTTAACAGTAAAAGTATGTATTAAGAATACGCACGTTGCAAATTTTAATAAAAAAATTGATATATGCATATAATTATTTTATTTAAGAAAATAATAAAATAATAAATGAGGAATCTACCTGAATTTGATCATATCTTTTTTAGAACATTTTATAATTTCTTCATAACCTTTATATTTAATTAATTTGTCACTTTTTATATTCGTTCACTTGTATATTCTAATTTTAAATGATTGTATATGCAATCTAGAAAAAAACATGTTCGGAATATATACGGTTTTAATAACCTTGCTGGGATTTTCTTTAGATTGGTAAATAAACGAAGTTAAAGTTATTATAAAAGTTAAGATTAAACTCTTTTAGGTACTATATAAGAGTACTTATTCGAATTTTATTTATATTAATCATATTAACAAAGAAAACATATTTTCTTTTGTAAATACATAAACACGCATCTTACTTAGTGCAACTTGGGAACATATTCATAATTTACCTGTGTTATGTAATTAATAATGAAATTTTATAAACTAAGAAAGTTTTAAAGCAAATGATAAGACCACTAGAAAAAAGTTTGATTTTGCCTAAATGAGTTTAAATTCAAATAATATGTAATATAAGTAAGTTATTAACGAAATAGAAAAAAAATTGAAGTTAAATAAACTAATATCATTTAAATATTTTAGAATAATTTGCAAAGATAAAATTATAACTATTGTAAAGAAAATAGTTGATTAGAGTGTCAACCAAGTCAATTAGACAAGCAGAGAGTAAATGCAAACATATAAACATATAAAAGCAGGTTCAAATATAAATATAAAAAAAAAAGGATTGAATTGTGATAAGTGTTGATGGGTGAAATTTATATTTGGCTAATTAGTTTTATTAAAGATATTGTCTAATAAAAATTGTCAAACACATCTTTAAATGTGGTAAACACTATTAATTTTTTTTTTTCAATACTTGCTTTTAGTGAGATTCTCCTTCTCAAACTAGATGAAGATTAATAGCATGCAATATAAGAAGATAAGGGATGAGAAAGATTTATTCAAGGTATTTTTATATTGGTTTGACTATAAAGAGTAGACTATGTTCACTTCTCAACTAAATAATCGAGTTTTAGTAAGTAGATTAATACTACGAAGATATAAATATTATTTGAAACTCAACCACTCTTTACTAAAACAACCTAAGTACTATTTGAACACATGGCCACTTCTGGCAAAAAAAAAAAAAACTCAAGTATTATTTGAAACGCAATCACTCCTAGCCAAAAACCTGAGTATTGTTTGGACCTCAGTCACTCCAAGCTAACCATTGAGTATTGTTTGGAAAGCAACCACTCTTGGATAAGATCTGGTATTGCTTAAAATACAATTACTCCTCACTAAGACACTAAATATTATTTTGGACAACCACTCCTAACTAAATATGAGTATTGTTAGGACTGTAGCGACTCCTAGCTAAAGGTTTGGTAAAATATTGGAGTGATCTAAAAGATCATAAATTTTATTCTTATTAGGTATAGAGGTAGCATCTTACGATGAATACAAAGTTTAATCACTCCTCTAGTTTGATATTTGAACATGATTAGGGTTCTCGTGAAGATCCAGCCATATAAAGCTTTAAGCAATGAAACTAATAGTGTTTTTAACCTCGATTTGTGTTCTTGTGAATACTTCGTTTTTCTTTTTCTTCAACTTGGAACACTTCTTTAGTTACGAATTTGAGAAAAGATTTGTTGCAAATCCTTTACTACTTGTTGAGAATTTAACTTAGATATTAATCTTTATAGTTTTGTCTATTCTTGTATAGATATAGAGATGCATTATATATGCTTTATTTAGCATTAAATACTTATCACTTTTTTAAGCCACATCCATATAACTAACATGACTTATTATGCCTTGGTCAAAGAGCTTTGAACCAAACGAAAAGAAAGTGTAGGATCTTACGAGGAAAATAGTTCTTTTAGAGATGACATAGGACACATAAATTGTATGTTGGCATGAAGTAGCTCTAGTGCATCATTCATGGTATCCTTAAATTGACTTGGACTTTGTGAGATCTTCTCCATAGACGTTAAGATGAGAATATTCTCTGTAATATAGAATAAGATTATAAAATTTCTATTAGGTACAACTAAATGTTTCAAACATTATGTCCACGCATATTGGCTTCTGAGACATTTCCACATTAGACAAAGTACAGAGTTCATATTTTCTATCTTCTATTAGACAAAGCACGCTATATATTGTATGATCTATTGTATGAAACTTGTGTCTCAGAAACAAAGCATATTTAAGTTTTATACTTTGTTTAGTAGCACTTAATCAAAATAAATAGAGTATGGTGGATTTCTCTCTAGCAAAGGCATGTTCAAAAATGTTAAACTTCACTTGAGATTTCACTTAAAAACAAATTCATATCACTTTTATCATATCACTAAATAACATTAAGAAAATCTAAACATGCATGAAATTTCTTCTAAAAATTACTTTTGGTGACGATATGAGTTGAATTCTCTTTGGTAGCAATCTTTGGCACTTTTGTTCTTCTGTATGAAAATTGTTATACTTGACTTCATTGTGCTTGGTTCATTCAAAATGAACTTGATCCTTTGCTAAGCAAATTACACTAAGTCTATCACAAAAAATAATAGTCTTTTCTTGTGGAAAACCCATAGCGACAGTTAGACCCTTTAGCCATATTCCCTCCTACGTTACTTCTATAAGAGCTACATATTCTACTTCATGTCGATTGTAGAATTGCTTTCCAACTGACCAATAGACCACTAATTGTTAAAGCATATCTAGTGATAGAACATCTTACATCTAACTCACCAACATAAATCAAATATGAATATCTAATAAGAACAAACTTATTGTCACCCTTACAAATGAGGCCAACATTAGATGTACTCTTAAGGTACATAAGTATACACTTCACCACATGCCAATGTTCCTTTCCAAGATTAGTTATTCCCAGATTGACTTCTTAAGAATGGTTTGGTCTAGGGCACACCATTGTATACATAAAACTACTCACTACACTAGCATAGGAAACATTAGTCATTCATTTTTTTCTTGGATTCTGATAGAGTAGTACTAATTACATATAGAGGAATGGATGGTGTTAAAGTAGTAGCAAATTACTTGACACTGTTCATAGCCAAATGGTCAAGAACCTTCTGAGTATGTTCTCATTTAACAAGAAACTGTTAAAGAAAGGAACAATTAAGGACAATAGGTTGTTTCAACTAGTGAAGGACAACAAAGGTTTCACTCACCTATAAAGAACATTATAAGCTTATGAATACTAGAAAGTTGTATAGCACTTGTATGTGTTCTTCTTCTTCTTCTTGATTTCCTTTATATAGGACTTTGAAGATGACCATTCTTTCATCACATTTCTTATGATATGATTTTCTTCAATAAGCTTTTCCAGCTACGTTGTTTAGCATTATTTTCCTTGACATGTGCTTACTAGAAGCTTCATAAGGAAAACTTGGATATGTTGGAGCTTCTGACTAACTTTTGTAAGGAAATAATTCAAAAACAAATAATAAAGATAACATTGAAGTGTTGTTAATGGCCTATTGTGTTTATTTTGTTTACTTTTTTATTTTAATATTAAATGTGTAAGGTATATACTTTCTATATAAAACTTCTTGCAACTATGTAAAAAATAGGAAAATCACAAACTCTCCTTCCCAAGTTAGTGTTGAAAATAATAACATGTAATGTAAAGGAGATAAGAAAGAAAGAAAGAAATATACATAACATTTTATATTGGTTCATCTATCGCAACAAACTACATCCAGTTCTCAATCAACAAACTGAATTCATTAGGCTCACTAATGTTGTGAAGTACACTTTGAGTATTCTTTGCATTGTTATCAAACTCGCGAATTGACTTGTAAACTCGTATGATTTTACTTTTCTACCACCCTTGATCGATTTGACTTGAGAGTAAACTCGTCTTTTGAGTAAACTCGGTAGACTCGGAAGCAAACTCGGTGGACTCAGCCAAACATGCGAGTATGCCAATAAGTGAACAAGTGGGGAAGAAAGGCTCAAACGACCCACAAAGTCGTTTCGTTTAGGATTTTCATACCATGTTAAAATGGATTTCATAAATGACCTGTTTTGCATTCGATTTGGGTTCTTGTATGCAATTTAGGGTTCATCGTCGTCTTGCTCATCCGTGTAGGTTCATCATCGTCTTGCTTGTCGTCGTCTGGGTTCACGGTCGACTCCTTATGCATCGTTATCTGGGTTCGTCATCGTCTCGTTAGTCATGTGTCTTCACGCAGACTCGTCATCATGTCATTGTTCATCACTGTCTGGGCATCCACAAAGCAATGATCAAGTAAAGGCATCTAACAAGGTCATCCTCCCAAGGCTAAAGCGAGCTTAACCGAAGCCAATGTTTTGTGGGTAGAAGAGTTACCCCATGTAATCAACAACTAATGAGCCTCCCTTTTCTTTGGTCTATAGGACAAATGTCATGCTTCCTATCTAGCTTTCTGAGCCAACTAGTCAAGTGATGCTTTTAGTGAGCCCAACTCCGAGGTTGGAACTGATGCACATTTGTACACAATTAATGAAGTACAAGATCGGGCATGACCTCGTATGGCTACTAATAATAGAGTGTGCAAGCTAAAACACATGTCGAGAGTTCGTCCACTGTGTTTTTAAAAATATGATCTGGTACACAAGTGTGCACAGTGTACTCTACTGACGAATAAAGTTTCTTCTAATTGGGGTTAGCCATTATCTTTTTCATGAAGTCATCGGAAAGGGTGCTTACCAATTGAAGATGTTAGATGGAAGAACCATCTTGAGAACATGGAATCCCAACAATATTCATTTTTATTATAGTTATTCTATTATTTGTATTTTCTCTTGCATTCTTTCCCTTTAGGGGATTTTCTCAATTACATTTTTCCCCAAAGATTTTTATTGATGAAACCAACATCTAATGATTACATAAAATGTTGTTTGTTTCACAAATTTTTTTATTAGCCAAGAGCTAATGGGTGTCTACCTCAATTCATTGTTAGCGTAAGAGTTAGTGAGTGTTAACTCTGATTCATTCTTAACCTAAGAGTTAATGAACATTAGTTTGGATCCACTATTAGTCAAAGTGCTAATAGGCATTGTCTCCAATGAGTTATTAGCATGAGAATTCTTCCTAAGAGTTATCTAATCGTGGCAAAATAAGCATGACCAACATAAGCAAGATTGTAAATATGATTCAAGTCAAAAATTCTTGTTTAAATTGTTCAGATAACCAAACACATCAAAATGCAAGGAAAAGTAAGTATAATCATTAGCTCGACCTTCATTTCTCATTGACTATCAAGTCATTTATTGCAGCTTTCCCCATTGAAAGTATATATTGTATAATTTTTTTCAAAATAATTTCTAAAGTATGAGAAAGATAAAGGCACATAATGCTAAAAGTGAAATTTTTACTTGTTCTTTAATACATTAGACGATTGAGTCTATTTCATCTTTAGGTATGAGCTATATAATTCAAAAGATCTACTTTCTTCTCATGGTAGTAAAACAGTTAGAAAGGTTTTTGTTGTATGCTTAATAGGAAATAAAATAAGTTTGAACAAATAAATTCATCTAAATGGTTTATATATTTTGGATGCTTTCATAAAATACTTACATTCAATGAATGTATGATGCTTTAAAGTAATTTCATCTACTGGTTAGTCAAATTGAACACTTAAAAATGATTAATTATATGTAATTACATGACATATAAAAACTTTTAAGGAAGTAGCATAAGTGGACTTGTTTTTATCGAAAAAAAGTCAGATAGCATATGTGATAGAAATTAGAGTTATCAAATGGCCTAAAGAATCAATATCAGATCTTATGATAATGAACAAAAGTGTAATATTGTAAAGCAATGAACTAGGAACTCCATCAGTGTGATTAATGTTTGTCTAATAGTAAAATTTGGCAAGCATTAGTTTAAAAGTGTGATAACCGTTGAAGTTTATCATATTTTTTAATTAATTTTGTAACAGGATCAACTCTTCCTAAACTTGGAACATGCTCAATTCTGTGTTTTATTAGCTTTTTTGTTAATAATTGATTACTAGATTTTGAGAATTAAATAGTACATCAATCCCAATTTTTTTCTAATAAATGAATAGAAAGCAATGGATCAAGAATAATATGATTAAAGCCCATCAAGGAGGAGATAAAAGAGAAAGATTGACAAAGGTGAATTGCGGCCAACATCAGGGAATTGCACTGGATGCTAATAAAACCAACACAAAACCTTTAAATTGTGTCCAATGCTACTTAAGTTGAGTCGGACGCCAATTGAATCAAGAGGCACTGCACTTAATTGCGTTGGGCACCAAGGACTTACGTCAAGCGAGAACATCACTAAATTGACATCTTTTAAATTTTTTAAAGAGGTTTCTATGCTAGGGTTAGACACTTTTGGTCACATTTCAAATGCAATAGATCATAATGGCAAAATAATGTCAGTGAACAACTAAAGGCATCATTCCTTACCAAAAAAGTGTTTCACTTAAGCACACTAGTTTCTCAGGGTATTGTGTGTTTCTCTTCTACCACTGATTTCACACAATTTAACTTTACTTTTCATTTCAGGATCCAATAATCCCACAAAACATGTAATATCTCAAGGACTTTTATTGGGTTATAATGTGTCTAGGCGAAGAAGAAAATTTGTTTTTCTGGATAACGAAAAGACCTCAAGCAAAGAGAGCAATTTAATCAATGAAAAATGAAAAGTAGTTTAGGCTGAGTTCAAGAGAGGGGTGAATTGAACTGTCAAAATTTTTCGCAAAATATGGAAAGTAATTGAGTGTAGAATGAAAGCTCTTTATTAAAACAATCAAAGGTGTGAGTTTAGAATACACAACAAAAAATCAATTAATTGAAAGCCAAAAATTAATTGAAAATGGTGCACAGAATATCAAACAACAAAAATAATTGATTGAAACACATAAGCAATTACTTCAATCAAGCACACAATACAACATAGTCCAAAAACAATTAATTGAATACCAAAAATAGTTAACTAAAAATCACTCACAATTCAAAACAAGACAAGATCAATTGATTGAATCCAAAAAAAAAAAATTGAACAGAAACTCAACTAATTTCAAATAAACATTCCAAATAGTAAAATAAACCAAACTGGGAATGTGAATTTTTAAATTTCTTCAAAAACCAAATTCAATTTATTCAAACAAAAAATCCATTGATTGAAATTCCTTAAAGAAAACCAAGTTTCAAGATTTTAATCAATTGATATGCAAATACAATTAATAGAAAAACCAAACTGGAATCACAAACAGAATGCAATCAATTGATCTACAAATACAATTAATTGAAAACACCAAATTGGAATCACAAACAAAATGCAATCAATTAAACAGGTCAATCAATCAATTACAAAAAACACAAAACTATAGCAGCAGGAAAAATAATTGATTGAAGCCGAAAATCAATTAGTTGAATTTTCATAAGTGAAAAATGTCATAAACCAAATTTGCACAGTAGCACAAGAATATTATTAGGTGTGAATGGATAATCACAGAAAACCAATTTGAAATCATAGAAACGTAAGATTATGCATAACAGTCCAGTGTATTATGCAGACCCAGAAAAATCAATTAATTGAAACCAGAAATCAATTAATTGAAAATTTGACAATTTACATGTTGTAGAAACAGTGCGCAAATAAAGATAAGGGTAAAGAGAGAGCAAGAACACCAAGATTTATACTGGTTCACCCTTCCTCAAGAGCTACTCCCAATCTCTTTGCCAACAAGCAAAGAAATTCACTCAAAGACCACCAAGATTAATCAAATCCAAGTCAATTACACTTGGATCAAGCAAGAACCTACTACACCCTATAGAAAATAACCCCTGAACCCTACCGAAGTTGCAGAACCCTACTGCACATACAAACTACAAACCCTATGCAATTTATAACCTAACCACATAATTACAAACCACAAACCCAATGAAATTTGTAACCAAAACCACTCAAATACAATATGAACGATATACGAACTACTTTTGCACAAAATCACAATATTCCCAACTATCAAGAACAGTGCCAAAGACTTATCTTTGATGCAAAACCAGTGATACACGAAAATCCCTCAAAGAGAGGCTCCAAGATTCAAATTCTTGAGTTTTTCTTGATGTAAATCAAAGTAACACTTAGTCTCACTTTATCTCACGGTAATAGCATTTCGCAACTTATCAGTCTCTTGTTTTAGAAAATGCACTCTGCACCTTTATAAGGAATCTATTCAAAAACTATCATAACAACCAAAAATTAATTGATTAATTTTGGCATTCAATCGATTGATTTTTCTAAAATACAGAAAAATTGGCAAGTTGATTTTCGAAAACAATTGATTGATTTTCCTCTCAAAATAGGTTTTTGAAAACTATTAATCCTCACTTACTCCCATTCAATTATTTATTAAACAAAGTGAATTCTTGAAGCTCTTTTCAAGTGAAATATAATGTAACTCATGGTTGTGAATCAAAAACCATACTCACACACATAACCTAAGTTCTTGACCAAAACCCAAGAGAACTCCCATCAAGGTCCATGATAGTTTCATCACCACTTAGCAAGCTTTGATCCAAGTTGACTTCATCAAATCACTTAGCAACCCTTGGTGCTAACAAAAAACCTCTTAAAATTCTATCCTCTTTATTTTTAGAATAAGACTTTATCTCAATCAACTTTTCCCCTACATTTATTCATTTTTTTATATAACATGAAACATTTCTAACTTTTATCAATATCACTTTGTATCCCTTTAAATAACTTCCTCCAAACTTGAATCACATTAAGGATATCAGTCTCTTTGCTCTCTATACTTAAAGTGACATAGTCAATTCATTCTTACAAGGATAAAGGGTTTAGGGATAAAAAGAATTTCTTTCAAGGATGAAAGGGGTGCACAAAGGTTTTATCTTATCAAAACATGGTTAAGTTTAGGCTCAGGTTAAAAATGAAATAACAAAAATGGCATTCGTCATTTGTAACATGCAGATGAAGAAACTAACAAAGAAAATCAAGTAAAGTCAATTATGAGTCAAAAGTTGATACATATAAGAATAATGAAGAAGTTTTTAACGAAAGAAAAGAGAATACATGAAGAATAAATAAAAAGAGCATGAAAAATGAAGATATGAAAGAAGAAATAAAAGAGAGGAGGGGTCTTAAAGCTTTTTGGAAGCAAACACTAGAGAATTGTATATGTACATTTTTTAGAAAATAGGAGAAACTTGAGGGAAGCATGTACTTAATAATAATAACTTGAGAGAATCATGACCTTAAATGTAGAATGTTAGAAGTGTCTTTTAAAAATCTCAAACTAGCATGTGTAACTCACATAAGCACGTGAGAGTGCATAGGTTAGTTTGAGTCATCCTTTGGCTCTTCAAGATTTCAAGACATATTCATTGAACCTTGGAACTCATAGCATCCTAATCATCCTTTTGTAATCATTACATTCCTTGCATCTTAAAAACTAGCATATGCATTTCCCTAATTTCAAGAGATTGGTGTAGTTAATAATAGTTAACTATTTTTAACGAGTTTTGAAACTCCTTAGATGAAATACACATGTAATAGTTAATAATAGGAGTGTCGTCTCTTGTAAAAACATGATAGATGATATGAATGAGAATTAGAGAGTTTCTTGAAAGAGTGTCTTGGAAATTGAGAGCATTTCTCTTCTCTTGCATTTGGAGTCTTGTCTTAAGAAGCTTTCTCAAGTGGTGGCTTGCTTTGCACTTATTCTTGGAGTTCTTTCTCTAGGGTGGTGTGTTCTTCATCCTTTCTCAAACCTTAATCTATTTTATACCTTATTTTCTTGTCATTTCTTGTTTCCTATACTTGTTTCAATCATTTTCTAGATGGTTGAATGATATCTTTGTCCATGGTTATGCATGTTGTGTCTCCTTCTTGTTTTTAGTAAGTGGATTTTGTTTTCCCCCATTTCAGTTGATCTAGATCTGAAAAACCTTTAAATGTTCACATGAAAAGTAATAATACTTACTAAACTTTGAAGCTCAAAATCTCACCCGATTATTGTTGATTCCATAGTTTTTCATCATAAAACACAAGTGCAACTACAAATTCCCACCAAAAACCACATAATTAGTTCATAGATCTCAAATAGCAACTGTAAAATATGTTTTGGCCATGTTTAAGAGAGGGGGTGAATTGAACACCTTTAAAAACTTTTTGCAAATATATTTTTCAATGTGAGAAATGAAAAATCTTTAAAGACACTATTCAAGATAATATAAATTGCAATCAGCAAAGGTTCAAAACAAATTCCATAATAAAGGTAATCACACAGAATCAGTAAACTAAAGACAGATTATAATTCTGGAAAACCAGCAGATTGTTAAGTAAGTTCTGGAAAACACAATGTGCAATAAAAATAGTATTTAAAGGTTAATCCAATAACCCAAAGAATTAGATCAAATTCAGGTTTAAAATGAATAACAGATTAAAGAATCTTTTATCAAACAACAGAAATTATGTTTAATGTATGAAATCTCTTTTTAACCAATTATTGTGACAAAACAACTTTTCTAGAAAAACTAACTGATGAACAGTGAACCCAGTAAGTTGCAAAACTGCAGATTTACAGAAAACTAATATACTGGTTATTGATCAGATTTAGAACTGTCAATAATAGACTGTGTTTAAACAGAATATATGTTTTCAAAAGTTACTTAAAATATTTTCAGAAAGTTACTTAAAATATTTTCAGAAAGTTGAGGAAATTATTCAATTAGCAAGGTTTAACAGATTCTGAAAAAATCAAGAAAAGAAGCAAGATTTATCAAGAACAGTTAAGAGAGAGCAAGAGAGAACAAGACACAGCAAGTTATCCTGGTTCACCCTTCCACAAGGGCTACGTCCAGTCCCGTACACCACTGTAAGGATTTCCACTATAAAAAAATCAAACCAGATCAGTTTAAAGAAATTCAACCACTTGCTACCTGCAAGAATACACTGCTCCTCGCAGAAAACAATCTGCTGAAACCTACAACAGATCAAGAACTTATACAGAATCCACTATATAACCCAAAAAACCCCTTATTGATCCCCTCAACAAGTTACAACCTGTACAAAACCCACTATACAAACATAATTACTAACCCAGGTAACTTACACCAGAATAGAATCCAGTACAATGAAAGAATTATCACACACAGCAAAGACAAGCACTTCTATACAACAGATTACAAAAGTAATGAAGAAAGGGTATAGAAGGCTTATTCAGTATGATCAAATCAGCAATATAGCAACAGCAGTCAATTCAAAGCTCCAGCAGTATTGAGAAAATAGTTCTTGAAGAGCTTTTCAAATGATCTTGATCACAAAAACTATTAAGGCGTTTTTTCTCTTTCTTGGAAAACTCAGAGCACTGATTTGAAAATGATTCAGAATGATTTTGTTATGTTCCAAAATTTCGCGCCAACTATTTATAGACAACTATTATTTAGAATTCAGTCGATTGTTTTGTCAAACAGTCGACTGTTTTTCTCCAGTTAGTTAAAACAGTTGTTCAAAACTCAAAATTTGATTTTAGTAATTTCTCAAAACCTTATTTAAATCAGATTTGAAAACATAGAGCTTATCCTGATTGAGAATGCTTATAATGCTGAATCAAATCAAACTTGCCTCACAACACACAATCCTAAGTTCTAGACCGAGTCTTTCAATCTTCATGAAATCTTCATGCAGTCCACATATGATCACATGGTCATGAACTTCTTCACATGGTTGGCTTCATCAAATCTTCACAACAACTCACTGGTGCTAACAACAACAATACACATAATTTTCTCACTAAAAACAAGTAAAATTTTGCTTTAAGTTATCCATCGGTTGCATCATAATTGTCACATAGCCAAGTTACATAGGAAATAATCAAAAAGTAAAAATATAAATCAAAATAACAATGAAAAAATAAAGAAAAAAAAGAAAAAATAAAATCAAAATAACAAAAAAATAAAATCAAAATAACACAAAAAAAAATAAAATAACTCCTTGAGTAATAATCACTAGATATCTCTGAAGATCTACTCATTTTCCTCAGCCTCATCTCCTGCATTGTCATCTACAAGCTCACCCCCCTCCTCTAAAATGGCCCTAGTCCCCAAGTTAAGCAAACTCCTCAACTGAGGGTGTATGGAAGACTGATGGCGATCCTGGTCCATGTAGTCAGAGTCCCTAGGGGGTGTCTGTCACCATGGCCTGAGCCCTGTAAATTGAATGTAGTGAATCATCAAAGTGTTGTATACAAGCATAAAAAATGCTCCCTGCTCAAGATAGTGACATGTTGTGATCTTCCTCGTTGTGTTGGTATCACTGGCCCTTCTCCTGTTAGACAATATCTATTAATATAGTTCATGTCGATGGTCTAGCGAGGGTGCTCAAATGGTGGAAGTGAGATATCTACTCCAACTAATCTGCACAAGTGAGTAATCAAAGAGAGATATTATAATCATCTTCTTAAGGTCTTGGAACATCTTTTTTATGTCTGGGTATATGCTTAATTTTCTCTTATGGGCTTCTTCTAAAATCATCTTTTTAATTCCTTCATCATTAGGCACACATATCCTTTCATTGAATTTTAAGGTTCCTTCCCTATCCAAACTAATTTCCTCCTTCATTTTGTTCTACCAACTTCTTTTTCTTTTAAAGAAAATCATCACCTACCTGAGCCTCTCGAATTTGTCTTCTTAAGTTACTAGCAATTTGTATTGAGCTCAATTTCATTTTATCATGACTTAATGTGATGGACAAATTCAGGTCCCTAAACTTTTCTAGTAAGACTATTTCTTGAACCATTAGTGAGGAGATATGTAAACATCTTCTGCTTAAAGCATTTACTACTACATTTCCCTTTCTTGGGTGGTAATGTAATTTGAAATCATAATCTTTCAAAATTTCATCTTTGTCTCATATTTAACTCCTTTTGATTAAATAATTATTTAATACTCTTATAATCAGTAAAAACCTCAAATTTACCACCATATAGATAATGTCTCCATATTTTAAGTGCAAAAAGTATGACAGCTAGTTCTAAGTCATGGGTTGGATAATTCTTGATACAAACTAGTTGTCACCTTGCTTGATGTAGAGTTTCCATGAGTCGATGGAGCATGAAGTATGTGCAGAAACGTTGGAATGCAATGTATAAGTCACAAAATAGATGAGGTGATCTTAGAGGAAAAGGAATGGTAAGAGAGGTTGAGCCAACTCTCACACGATGCCTAAGCTAGAGACTTAAGACATGCTAACCTAGAGGTGAATCTAGGAACAAGTGAGGCACCATTTTGGCATAACCTCTCTCCTAATTTGAATTTAAATTTACAAGAAGCTAGCAAACTTATTTATAGTGCTAGGGTTAGCTCAAAGTAGAGCCAAATAGTTGGTTGGAAGCCCAAATAAGTACAAATGGGCCTAATCTTTTGGAAAGCTTATAATCTACCCTCTTACTTTGTATCCTCTTTATTTCTTGACTAAGGTGGTTGGGGTGTATGTCATCATCCCCTCCCTCTTGAGAAAGATATGTCCTCATATCTGGTATTGTGTTATGGACAACAACCTTATTATTTCTTATTTATTCAGAATATCCTCCAAGGTCCAATATCATTCTGTGAAAACAATCAAACAATAAAACAAAGGAAATTTGCATAAAAAACTTATTATTGAAAACAATAAAACAAAGTAAAATTAAAAATGACCTTTCTTCCAAGGTCAGTCTATCGCTTACCTATTGTTGAAAACAAATAGTTGACCAAATGATAGAAGAGCGCTTAATAAAGGCCCAACCACAAGGGCAATGGCCAGAAGAATTCAAAAAGAGTGGAACTCAGCTGAACCCAACAGAGTAAAGCTCTTATCAACTTAGGCCACTGATTTTTCTATAAATAGTAGTGTAGTTTAATTTTCCTTTTTGGGCCATGTATTGGTCCTCCGTATTTTTCTTTTGGGCTTTGTATTTTGGGCCCACAGTAGGAGCAAAAACAAGACATAGAGTCACCTAGAATTTCAAATTGGGCTTCATTTAAGCCTAATTGAAAACCTAAGCAACTTTGGTCATCAAAGAGAAAGCTTGGCCAAGCAAGGAACGTGCTTCCCTCACACTTTGTGCACGTCCTCAATGCTTGAAGTGTGATGGCACCATCTCCACCATTGTCGCCCCAACCATTGACCTTGAGACAAGTGTCATTTGGCCATTGGTTGCTCTACATCTAGGATTTTTTTTTCCACTCATATTTGGGTCCAATTTGGTTGACTTGGAAGCCTATATATTGATGTGTTCAACCTTGCAAATTAGCTTGAATGAAGTTAGTGAAGTGCTGCACATTTTTCAACCCCACTTGTCTGAGCTCCTCTCTAGGTTAGCCTATCTTGCTTAGCCTAGAATCCTTTCAAGAGTTGGCCTAACCTCTGTTCTCTTCCTCTCCATTTCTAAAGAACTTTCCTCCATTGAAGCACATTGTCTTCCAAGCCTTGAATTGCTTCTTTTTCTACTACCAATTATCCATCCATTCACGGATTCAAAGGAGTACTTTTATTTTTACTTTTACTTTTATTTTTCTATTTTTTCCTTATGAGGTTGCCTAATATTTAGATCTTGTTGTTTTGTCCCAATCAACTATTCACAAGGTTTCTCTATGGGTGAGGACTTTAGGACAGTGTCTAGTTTAGATCCAAAAAAGAAATTTTCTTGAGGTCAATTCCTCTCAAGGTTTTCAGCTCCATAAAAATTTTTCTCTTCAAACAACTTCTTACATGGTTTTTCTAAAGAAGAGAAATTTATGTCAACATTTGGTTTAATTCGAGACAAAGATTTATCTTTCACCACCTTCTCACCAAAATTTTTAAAGAAGAGGGATTTATGGCAATGCTTTATGAAAAGAATCTAGGCTGAGTTTAAAAAAGGGTGAATTGAACTATACATAATTTTTCTCAAAAACAAGTACTTAAGAATGAAATTCTTCAATTAAATCAACTTACTACAGTATTGGTTGTCAAACAGCAGAAAAACAATCAATTGAAATTCACATATTTCAGGATTCTCTTAGCTTCATTGAAGTGTGATTCTTTTGGATTTGCTTGATATCTTGCACACACTAATTAATATATCGAGTCTGTTAGCTGTCAAGTAGAGCAATGATCCAATTAGCCCTTTGTATTTGGTTTGATATATAGGCACTCCTTTTTCATCAAGGTCCAAATAGCAGTCGTCGCTAGGTTCCCTTCACCTCTAATCTTGGTGGATGGTACCATACAAACGTATAGACTAGAACAATAAATTAGCCCAAATAATTTTTTTATATAAAATTTAAATAGTAAGAATAACAAAAAAAATCAAAAACTTTAAGAAATTTGCATTCCCTATTCACATATATAGTTTGTTCTTTTGTGTCAAAGCCTGCAATCCGTCCCAGTAGTTGCACATCTCCGATTGATTAAAGTTTAGTTCCAAAAGTTAAATGTATCTCCTGCTATCATTCAACTCCTAAGATCACGTATTAGCAACAAAGGTCTGCAATACAAGCAATAGCAATAAAACCCAACCAAATAAGAATAAAGTTAAGATCATTACATAGATTTCTCTACTGTAAAGCATTATAGCAAAAAACTCAATAAAAAGTTAAAAAAGACAAAAAATATAAAAATAACAAACACGAAATCTAAAAGAGTTATAAAATTATAATTACCATGTATTAGAACAAGTCCCGGACAACTGTGCCGAAAACTTGTTAGCATTTTAGCTAAGATGGCAAGTCCATCAATCGCAAATATAGCAAGTAATAAATATACCGTTATCTTCCAATAAACTTGTGCAATACATAATAATAAATACAATTATAACAAAATTAGACTACAAATAACTCAAAAGTTTGAATTTTTAAGCAAGAAAATAAAATTAAAACAATTAAAATTATTTTTGTACTTTTAATGAACACTTGGAATGTGGAAAAAGAATCGAGATGATATGGAATCCAATTACAAGAATTAAACTTTAATCAACCTCACTCACGCATAAAATCGGTTATCTTCTTTTCAAACAAATGTCAAGGTCAACCCATAATAATTCCCAAACCCTAATTTCTTAGGTGAATGAGTCTAAGCTTATTTTTTAATCGTCAATTACTTGATCAATGATATAAATAAAACTTGCAATCGCCACAACAGTCTTAAGACAACAAAAGAATTTTATTCCTAAACACAAGCTCCCATTTGGTATTTTAATTCAGATCTACATTACAAATGATATTTTCAAATATCCTAGGATTCAATTATCATGCCATGAATCAACACAGCAAGCATTAATGCACATAATCGAAATACTAACATTTTGAAAGCAAAGCATTTGTGTAAACACATATTTATGAAAACCAATATTGATTACATGAGAATTCAAGCGATTACACCTAATCCCAACGAGATAGAAAGATGAACAATGAAGAAAGATGGATATACAAAGAGGAGAAAAGGAAAATACTCCAAACACCTCATCCCAAGGCTACATTTTACTGACTCCCAACCTCCAAATGGAGTGGAGTCTCCAAAGTGAAGGAGTTCCCAGAAGTCTCCAAGAGTGGAAGTGGAAGTGCCTAACCCTCACAGAGAGAATCCCTTAAATAAATTCTAATTTGCCACGTATGTTGTCAAGCGCAACTAGATTCTATTATAATTCTTGTCCCAACTGGCGTCAAGCACAACATGTATGGCACCAAGCACCCAACCTAGCTCCAATGGCGTGGGCATAGTTGGTCTACATCAATTTTTATATTTTATCTTCCTCTTTATGGGTTTTAATCCTAGTCTTCTTAACCCAAATGCCTCCTGATCAATTATTTGACAATATTAATCGGATTTATAGTAAAATTTGATTGAAAGCTCAATTAACCAATTATTTATAAAAACAGGAATTTAGTAAGTTCTAAGCTTAGAAAGAATTGATTTCATTATGAAAATAAGCCCAAAAATTGCATAAAAATAAATGTTATGAATTTGTTATCATAAAAACATGGAGTTTTGAGCATGACATATAGATTGAAATTTGTGTCTTATCATAACAACTCATCTATGTCTTAAACATATTATTTAATCCAAATGGAATAACAATCTAGCGGTAATTGGAGTTTTCCATGACGAAGGGAGATTTCTCCTTATCTAGTGGAAACATCATAACCTAATTATATCTAGAATATACATCCAAGAAGCTTAACACTTTGTACCTTAATGCTCCTTCTACAAGCTTATCTACGAAACTTGGTAGTCGGTAAAAGTCTATAGGACAAGATTTATTAACATTTGTATAGTTTGTACATATGAGCATTTACTTGATGAATTTTTTACCATCATCACATTAGCAAGCCATGTTGTATATAGCTTCTCCTACGAATCCATCTTTCCTTAGCTTATTTGTTTCTTCTTCCATAACAAGTCTCCTTTCTTCTTCCAACCTCCTCTTCTTTCAGACAACTAGTTTGCCTCAAGGTATCTATATCGACATATCTGAGATGCTCCTTGAAATAACATTTGCATCGGCTTGAATGATGGGCTCTTTCTTTGCCAACGTATCTTGACTTAGATTGTTGATAGGTGTATTTATGTTGTTCACCAACAACGTCAATCTTGACCAACTTGTTTATTAGTTAGGCTAACTCTGAGAGAAGTTGATCAAAGATCTCTTCTACAATAGAAAAAAACATTAATCACGTATATATTTTTCTATCCTTTATTTCGCTTTTTGTGTTCAAAAGGAGTGGGTAATCTTCCTGCTTTTAGAATAACATTTACGAGTTACTTTCTAATATGTTTTGACTAACATAATTTCCTTAAATGATGAAGGAAACTTCATTATCAAATGTGGGGTGGACATTAGGACTCCTACCTAATTCAAAGTAGGAAGTTCTACCAACAAATATCTAAACAAATTATTTTAATATTGCTGATTATACCAAAAATGGTGAGAACATCAACATATCCTTTTGTATTTACCATTTCTCCTACAAATCTAACTAAAGGTTTAGTGTATTAGATAATTTAGGAGAGATCTTCAATTTTATAAAAGTCAACCAATATAAGATATTAGTGGATATTTCTTGATAACAAGGACGTTTTATATTATCCAATTTTCTGTTTATCTTGTAATGACCATGGGATGATCTTAACTTGTATTTACCCGAATTTCAAGAATGACGATAATTGGTGCTAGGGATTTTTTTGTTTCAATAAAGTTGTGCTAACTTCATAAACAACTTGGAGACGTTGTTTCCGGACAAAACTAATTAATCGATCCCCTACAAAACCACTATCGTGTAGAAGTCTTATTCCTCCATTAATATCATGTTGTTCGTTATTTCGTTCATCATCACCGATTTGCGTTGTAGGTAGGGGTTAATCTTGTCGTACGCGTGGGGGATATCCTTGTCCATAACCCTTTTCATGTCCCCTTCCTCTTCCTCCTCCATGGCTTTATCCCTTATTGAAAAATTGGATGAGACGATTGATTTGTATCAAGTCTTTTATTTTTCTTTAAATACATAAAGAATGATCACAATGAAATTTATAAAGCTTTTGTTTGCACACGTTTTAAGGAATTTGTCCTTATATTGGTAAGTTTCATGTTCTGCTTCCTCTAGAACCTACACTTAAAAATAATTTAGAGGTGTGTAATGGTCATCGTTAGGACCTTGAAATTGCCTTAATTATTCGAATTTATGATCTTGCTGAGGTTTCAACTTATCATACTTTCATTCATCATTTTGTTTAGAGGAGGAAATTCTTGTTTTGAACTATCTTTTGGGTTTAATATGCTCTTCCATTTTTTATAGTTAGTTGTTCCAACTCTTAAATCATCCATTTTGTAGGACATCTTTGATTAGGTTGTCGGTAAATGGATGTAGTTGCAATATTGATGTAATGACATGTAAGGCAACATTTAAATTAAGATGTATGATCTTGATTATCATACGTAGAATTTATCCAAAATTGATCTGAATAACTCAGTTGTTAGGTCATCCTATATGTCACCACATCTTCGTAAATGTATAAATTCATGATATATTAATTTACATAAATATATAAATTCATGTATAATATATGAAATTATATATTCTTTTGGGTATTGAAATTCTTTGTAGAAAGAGGTTTTCACCTTTTTGAGCAAGACAAAATTAAAGATATAATCCACTGATATATGTCTTCTAACAAAAAAGTTCCAACTTGTGTAAAGGAAGGATTGTACATTGAATTCTTCATGTTATTCTGAAAAAGATGGATTGTTCACGGGTGAGTTTGTTCTATCCTCACCATAAATGGAGATCATTCATTGGTCTACTTTATACTTAAACAACCTCATACACTTCTCTTAAAAATTTCAAATAAATTTAATATTATATTTTCATTGCCTTTTAAACTTTTAAAATAGGTATAGATGTTCACTTTAAATTTTCCATGTGCCTCCTTAATTAATGAAAGGATTATGTTTTAGTTTATGACATTTGTGATACAAAATTATATATGAACTTGGTAAAAGTTTTACCTAATATCATAATGAACGTCAAATGTATATTGTCACACTCAAATTAGCAATAAACTAAAATAAATACTATATACATATTTCAAATACAAATATGACAGCTTTATATAAATTAAATATATCTTATTTATATTCGAGATTTCTTTCTTAAAATAAGTTTGTTCATTATATAACAGTTATAATAAAATCTTTGGAATTGAGGTGTCATATATCTGACAAGTAAGGACATTATTATATTTTAATTAATAATTAATTTCTATCATGATTATCATCTCGTTCAAAGTGATTGAAAATAAGAGTTAGAATATTGGAGTTGGATGAAATATATAAATATTAAATTAAAAGGTATTTTTGAAAAAATATAAAAAAATAACCCTGATTAAATGTTCTTTAATATATTCATATATTCTGTAATCGATGCTAGATCAGGTAAAATTCCATCATTCTCACAATCAAGATTTATACTATATTTGTACAAATTCATTGAAGGGGATAAAACTTTCATGTCCCCAGTGATCACTAATTTTCTACCGTATATTTATTGGCATTGATTCCTCCTTCAGTCAAATCCATGCATACATAGCTGCATTTAGTTAATCATACAAATTCATTGAAAGGAATAAACAATTTCATTGCAGGTCATGATCGGATTATAAGATTCAAGTTCTTAGCTTATTCTTCACGTGAATTACGAACTTTTAAAACACATTAAATACATTAGAATATTTTTGTGAATAAATTTTTTCATATGCAGCTTTAGAATAAACAAACAAAAAAATATTTTTTTTCATAAATTAACAATAACTTGTGTAGAAATTAATTTATAATTTTTTATTCATTATTTTTTTAAGTTTCACTTTAATTTATATAAAACCTAATTTGAACCTAAAAAATTATTTTATTTTTTTCCTATCTTCTTAAAAGGTTTCTAAGAAAAGTCTTTTTAGATCTGTCCATACACGTACTCTCGTGTGTATATATTCCTTTTTCCTAATTAGACATTTTGCTTGTCGTTTTCTTTCTGCTTTGAAGAAGAAACAATGTGTCTCTAGAACAGAATATTCAAAGATTACGCAACTACACTAATATTTATGATAGTGGAGAATTTGAGTTTTGTCTAATATTTTGGATGATGGTAATAAGAAACAAAGTCATCCGTGGAAAATGTAATGCTGCGCCGGAATTGACTAGGGAATGAAGAAAAGTCAGGCTATCTTTCCATTTTTATTTTCTATTTATTTTCCTTAGAAAATAAAAATGCTAATTGTAATATGTTCATGGAAATTTTAGTTTAATGAAACAAGTTCCATGTCTTAAAAATTATAGGATTTTGTTAATGTGACGTAGCTAGATAATATGAAATTAACGTAATGTTAATGACGTCATATAATGACTCTATATGAAAAATAAGAGACGAAATTATCAAATATTAAATATATACGTAAAAAGCCCTCCTCCAACAATAATTAACTACCACAATAATATTTAATCACTAAGTTAATGTATTTATATCATTTAATGCACAAATGAAAGTCATAATAAATAAAACTATATACATTACATATCATAAATGGAAATTGATATGGCGTAACTTTTTTTATTGCAAAATAAAACTATAGACCTTATTAGGATATTTATACAAAAATTAATGTATATTAGTATACTTTTATACAAATGTAAATATACTAGATAAAAATATATTAGGAGAAGGTTAATTGAAAATACGTTAGGAACTAAAATATGTAAATTAGATGTCCAATATTTAATTAATATACTTTCCATCAAACCTTTTAAGATATATTTATATTTACCAAATTATTAATCTGTTAAAATACTAATATATATATATATATATATATATATATATATATATATATATATATATATATATATATATATATATTTATTTATATATATGAATGTATGTGTTTGAGTCGCATGATTTGTAATATATATTTTATTTAATAATGGATGTGTAGTTGTGTTTTCCATACATATATTTATATGGTTTTAGTACCTCTTATTATTTAAAAATAAATGAAAATATTTTTAGAATAAATAAATTTGAAAGCTAATTCTAAATCCGAAAATAATCTTCGAAATCGCTTATTTCAAAAACAAGATGTTATTAAAAGTATTTTCGGAATAGCAAATTTGGAAGTTATTTCTAGATTTGGAATTAGCTTTTAAATTTGTTCAATTCGAAAGTATTTTTTTGAAAAATATAAATTCTGAAATAGGTAATTCCTTAACTCAATTTCAAATCTAGAAATAGTTTCTAAATTTGTCTATTTCGGAACTAAATATGTAAAAAAAATTATAATATTATTAATTATTATATTATATTATTACCTATTTTGAATTTTCTTATTCTAAAAATGATGAATATATCAAAATAATTATATCATTATCTATTTAAGAATTTTAAAATAGGCAATAATATAATGAGACAATTATATAATTTCATAATAGGCAATGATATAATTATTTTGATATAATTTCAGAATAGGCAATATTATAATTATTTTGATATAATTTCAAAATAGACAATCATATAATCATTTTGATATTATTTTATAATAGACAATCATATCATTATCTTGATATAATTTCAGAATAGGTAATGATATAATTATTTTGATACCTTTACTTCCCAAATGGACAATTTTAGAATAGGTAATAATATAATGAAATAATTAATGATATAATAATTTTTTTGACACCTTCAATTCTGGAATAGGTAATTCCGAAAGCTATTTCTAAATTAGAATTCATTTTTTACAAAAAAAAAATACTTTCAGAATAGATAAATCCGGTAGCCAATTTCAAATCTAGAAATAGTTTCCGAATTTGTCTATTTCAAAAGTATTTTTAATAACACTTCTTTTTCTAGAATAGACAATTCCGAAACTTACTTTTGAATCCGAAATTAACTTTTGGATTTATCTATTTAAAAAGTATTTTTATTCGTTTTTAGAGTTAAGGTTAAAAACATTTTAATAATAATGAAAGACAATTTTGATCTTTTCTTAAAAAGGTACTTCAACAAACATTTAAAAGTGCAAGAAGAGACCGTCTAAAAAGGTTTATTCAACAAAAGGTTTATCTCACTAGAGGCTTAGAAAAAACTCATTGAACGAAGAAACTTCTCAATAAGGTAATTACTTCTTTACCTCCCATTTTTGAACATATACTCTTATAGTAAAATGACGAAATTATTCCAACTGATTGAAAAAGGAAATCTCTTCCTGTAACATAATTTAATGTGTTCAGAAAAGTTTATTTTGAAAATACTTTCTGAAAAAATATATTTTAAAAGATATTATATGTATTTTTGAAAGTTTATTCTAAAAGTCTTATTTTGAAAAACTTGTTTTAGAATGTATTTTATACATTTTAAAAAAAATTTTTAAAATGTATTTCTTGAAATTTCATTCTAAAAATTTTATTTTAAAAACATTATCTTATTTTAAAAAAGGTGTTTCAGAATATACTTCATAAATTTTGAAAAATGTTTTTTTTAAATATTTTCTAAACAAGTAATTCAGAAGTTATTTTAAGAAAGGTAAAATAGTTATTTTGCAAATTGTGGAAGTGTATGTTCAAATTAAAGGATGCAAGAATAAAGTTATTGGTATTGGCAGACGTTTTAAGTACTAGCAGCTTTTGTTTTAGTTTTTCTTTTTTAAGGATGTTTTTTTTTCGTTGATCTTGACACACAATTTTTTTATAGCAGGTTATCAGCACGCAGTTTTACTCGATTTTGCTGATGGTTAATTTAAAAAATAAAACCCTTAATTTGTTTTTAATAGGATTTCTTCTTTTAATTATATTTTTTTATTCACAAAACTTAAACTTGAATCCTTATTTAAAGGGTTGCGTTACATACTCCTCCAACTACCAACTTTTAGTGTCATAATTTATCTTAAGACCTACATTTCCAATACAAAATAAAAACATACTTTCGGTCTACATAATTTAATTTTTAAAAGTAATCAATTTAATGTATTACAAATTATCTTTTTAATTAAATTTAAATGAATTACTATAAACTTGTCTTTTTGACAAATGACGAATTAAGTAAGATATTCGTTTCTTTTTTAATTTTGATAAGACAAAAGTCACTATTTATAAGTAATAAGATTAATTATTATTAAAATTATATTTTCAATAATAATCAAATTTATAATTAACTTATGTAAAGTTACTTTTAAAACTAATCAAATTAATAGTAATGAAAATGTCCTTTTCCAATTAAATTAATTATTCTACAGAATTTATCTTTCAATAATACACGAATGGAAAAAATATTTCTTACTTTTTTAATTGTTAATACGACAAAAGTCACTGTTGTTACGTAATAAGATTAATTACTAGTATTAAAATTATATTTTTTAATAATAATCAATTTTTTATCATACGATTTTCTATCACAATTAATTTGATTATCATTAAAAAGAATGAATTGTATCCCGGTTGATTCAGTTTTAATTAAAATATAAACTGCCCATCCCAATTCATTTGATTGCTCGTTACTAATAGCATAAAAGTTGAAATTAGAATATTATTGTGATCGAAATAATGATATTATTAGAAAAACAAATAAGTTTCTTTTTATTTTGAGTAAAAAATTATAAAAAAATTTCAATTTGAATCAACTAAAGAAACCTATTAAATATTTTATTTAAATCATTACAAAATATTAAAAAGAGGAAATATCAATCAAATAATTCAACTATGATAACACTACTTTATATTTATTTTTATTAAAGATATTTGATATTTTAAATAAATGTACATATAAAATTTATTCATTATACAAATAATTCTTTTCCACCATAATTGACAAGATCAGGTTAAAAGAAAAAAACAATCAGCAAAAATAATAAGATTAAAATTTAAGAACAATTTAAGTAAAACCTAATGATGACAGCTTCACATAACAACATAAGACAATAAATATAAAGTATAAATTAAAAATTTTATTTTAACAATAAATAATTAAAAGAAAAATATAATAAAAAAGTAAATAATTACATATAAAATTTATGAAATTGATGAACAATAACAAGAACAACAACACGTGATATTTAATCATCCAAAAAATTACGTTCAAAATTCTATTATTACTGCATGGTGTCTTCCTGCACCTCTTCTACTACACGCTGAAGCTTCAGTTCTTGTCGTTACTATTGATTTCACTTAGGGTCTCTGTCTTTATAATGATTCCAAAATTCAATTCATTATTACTTTTTTATTGGCCTAATCAGTAATGAGAGATGACTTCGAGATTAAAAGGTAAATTCTATTATAGATTGATTTAGAATGATAGAATCTATAGTATATTTTTATATTCGGGAATACTATAATCTTTGACCCAAAATTATATCACACGTCTTACGGTTTAAAAGTTAATTTGAAAGAGAATTTATCTTCTGGATTATACTGATAATTATAAATTTTATTTCAAGATTAAACTCGGATAATTCAATCTAGAAGTCATTCATTTCTATTATTCCAAAAGCAAAAAAAAAAAAAAGTAATTTAAACATATATCTAAATTTTCTTTTATTTTTTATAAGACTATTTCAGTCTTTTCATCGAGGTTAATTGTAAAATTCAACAAATATGAAGGTGCAAGAAGGACTCATGGCGGTACAAGAAGAATCTATCTAAACATAGAGGGTTTGTTGAAGCGCAGAATCTGATAATGGGCCTGATGGAGTGCAATACAATGGGCCTAAACCAACACTGAGGAGGGCATTTCTTCCAACACCTCAATAAATATCAAACTGAAATTCTCATTTTACCCTTTTTAGATTTTAATATAGAAGTATTTTTTTAGAAAAAAAGCTCTTTTAAATTGCATAATTAAAAATCATATTTAAATTTTATATTTCAATCTTAATATTAAACATAATTTTTAGATTATACAATTTAAAAGCTTTTCTTGAAAAAATAATTCTAAAATTAGATAATAGAAAAGTCAAAAATATATGATTTAAAAACTAATTTTTAATAAAAGAATGAGTTGTGTAATCTAAAAGTGAAAAATGACTTCTACTAAAAATTAAAATTAACTTTCAAATTATATAATTCAAAAATAATTCTATATTATGCAATTTAACGAAACTTTTACTTTTCAAATTGTATAACAAAATTAACAGTGAGAATTTTAATATTAGATAGGTAAAGAAAAATGTAAGAAAAAAAAAGAAAATATCCTCATTTAAAACCCAACACTCCTTACTTTGTAGAGTGTACAGAGAACTTTTTTACATTTTTCAAGAAAATGGTTTATTTTTTAAATTTGTTTACATTTCAAAAACGTCTAATCTTCCGGATTATTTGTGATTTGTTTTAAGCCAATTAAATAGATCTGGATTTTAAATTTAATTTACTTTATGAGATTTAGATTGATTTTCTTTTCTACCTAATTACATTGAAGTAGTAATAAACTCAATTGTAATGAAATTTTCACCACAAATTTAATAATGACATCCGTGTCAAAACCGTTGATAAAGTAGGCAAGTGTTTTCCAAACATTGAATCTTTTAGCAACGAAATACCGATTTTATTTTTAGATAAAAGATTTCATTGAGTATAATTTGTTGAAATGCTATTAACGGAACTGAAATAGATGAATAGATGAGTTCATTTGTAAAACAAATTAATCGAAATTTATAACAAAAGCAGCTCTTGGCAATTTATAAATGTCCCAAGGTTTTTCGAGTAACGAGATTCTTCAGCATTACATCTGAACATATCAAGTTGACTATAAAATTCATTTTAGTAAACATTAAATTCAAACGTATCATACTATTTTATATTCCAGAATTAACGTGCTCCAAAAATTCTCTAATTTTTCAACGTAAATTTCTTAAATTCAAGAATTTATTTCCAAATATTCTTAAGTTATTTTCACTTAAAAAATTATAAGAGACTTATATTTCTCTTATAATTTTTTACGGTAACGTATGCAAAAACACTTTGTATAAGTTAACCGAATCTGTTACGGCCCAGCTCACTATTAATTATCAATTAATAGTTTATTACGATTGATCTTAATTTACTCTAATTATAATTAATTCTAATTGACCTCAATCACAGTATATTATAATAATTCATGAATCCTAACATCCAAAATCATTATACGAAAATATATGGTCTTTAATAACAAGATCTTATAAATATGATCTAGGTCTACACGAATTATCATCTATCTCATTACACTCATAATCTTACATCCTAAACACCCTTTTACACTCTCATTGACTTAAGCGTCGGAGAGTCTTCTGCAGGTGGACTCCTATTTGGTTCAAACGTCTTCAACTTGGTTGTTGACAACTCCATTGCGGACGACTTGTACTCGAGTCAGGTAAAAACATTTGGCATCTACTGTGGGGCTCTTGTAAAACTCTGCCCATGACCACCTTTTTCTCTTATCGTAGCAATGGATCTAGCACTGTTAGAAACTCTCCAAAAGCACATTGAAAGGGTCATTCAAAAGAGTGTGGAGGCGAAGTTAAAGATAGAATACCCTTAATGTTGCTCATGAGATGAGCGACGCCAGGATCAGAAATCAACAAAGGCATGACGGGGAGGATATGCAAGCCCTCCACAACTAGATAATGGCGTTCCAACAGGGAACGGGGATGCCATTTGAAGATCCCAATGGACGTCAGTTGCCTCACTGGGACGATCGTACTGGAGAAAGTTCTAAAGAAGAATCGACCTAGAGTCGGGCCTCGACCCGAAGCCAAACGGTGACAGGGACTCCGGTAACCCGATTTGGGCAAAAATGGAATTCCAGGATGAGGCAAGAGACTCAAGGGTGGGGCTGTCAAGATCACCATAAGTACTATCAAAGTATGCCCTTTGGTGATGTACAACCGTGATTTAGGTTCGGTTGTGGTCCAAGTGGAAACGAATGAACATTGAGACCTATGATGGAACCTCAGACCTTGAGGTCCACATAAAGTCATACCTAACACAGGCAAACCTCTTTTCCGATGACCTTAGGGTTTATTGTCGCTTGTTCCCGACAACCCTAAGAGGAGCCGCTTTAGAGTGGTATTACTCTCTACCCCCAAACTCAGTTGATTTTTTTGAGACGTTATGCGCGCGGTTCACGGTTACGTTTTCTGATAGCAAGCCCATGATAGCCTTGTCAGCATCTCTCCAGCACATCACGCAGGGAGACTCATAGTCATTGAACATGACCGGTTCTTTAAGGCGACACTCGGGATACCCAACCTCCACCCCGTAGAGGCAATGCATGCACTCCTTGTTGGACTGAAGCCTAGCCGTTCCTGGATACACTTTACGTAGATCCACCAGAGAACATAGACAGTTTGAGGGCCAGGGCCGTCATGTACATGAGCATCGAGGAGAAAGTGGAAGCCAGAAAGAGGAAGTCCCAACCTCATGCAACGGAAAGCTCTCGGTTCCCAAAGAGGAGTAGGCCAGGAAGGTGTGACCATTATACCCCGTTGAATGCAACTAGGGAGACTGTATTGCAGGAGGTTTGCAGCTTGGAGCTCGTTCAGCTCCCTCGCCCGAACCGGTCACACCCTGATCCGTACCCCACACTTAAGTGCAGTTACCACCAAAACATCAGGCACAACACCGAGGAGTGTTTCAAGGTTCGAGATATCATCGAAGAGCTCATCTGGTTTGGAGCTCTAGCACGCTTCATTCGGAAGGGTCAGGCGTCCCCATCTCGGGAAGGATCTAGAACCTTCAGTACCCAGGGATAACACGGAGGATGCTTCAATAGCGGGGGGCGAGGCCGAGGTCGTGCCGATAACAAAGAGGAGAGAGCTAGAGAGCCAAGGACTGAGGCAAGGAATGGAGTCGCCCAGCAAGACCCCAATGTTGCTGCGGGGTTGGTGAATTTGGTAGACATTAAATTCGGGTCAGTCGAGATCTACCGACCAGACAGCATCACATAAAAGTCAGTAAACATAGTTGATATTCAATTCAGATCGATTGGGACTATTGTAAGAGGATTTACAAGTGGTGGCGCGTCTAGCTCTGCCAGGAAAAAGGCATTACATGAGCATCAACTCAGTGAGCTACTTGCCACCGCGCTCACAACCCTCTATCATGTTCTCAGATGCAGACTTCTCCATCAACGATCCTGACCAGGACGACTCAGTAGTCATAACTGCCACCATCGCCAATTGGAGAGTGCACAAGATTCTCATCGACCAAGGGAGTTCAACCGACGTGTTATACTGGTCGACCTTCCAGAAGCTTAATGCGCCCTAGTCCCCTATCAAGTCGTACATCGAGCCGCTCCTGGGTTTCGGGGGTCAGAGAGTCCATGCTCGAGGATATGTGGATCTGTTAACGACCTACCGTACTCTAACGATGTGTTACTTCTTGTGGAGGCAGATGCGTCCACAACGTGCTCATAGGACAACGGACTCTCAACCAGCTCAACGCAGTAGACTCCACCCCTCACATGGCTATGAAGTTCCCTGTATTGAACGAGACTATAATCACACTGAAAATGGATCCAAAGGAAGTCTGGCAGTGCTACATACAAAGTCTGAAAGTCAACCCCTACTCGCTAAAAACGGTAGGGGAGCAGGCGACACAGACTGAAGAGATGCAAGCACCACTAGTAGAGTGTCACAACGTGGAAATAACCGTCAAACAGAAGGTTCCTGAGGTGGTCATGGGGTGAACTGAGTCAATCATAGAAGACGAAAGAGAGGACGAGGTTGACCTCGACCCTCGCGCATGATTCGAGAAGGGTTGACCTACATTTGATGAACCAATGTCGACAATACAACTCGGCACACTCCCTCACCAGGTCACTCGTTTGGGCAACAATGCCTACCGACTTGTTAAGGATGAAGTAGAACGAGTTCTCATAGCCAACTCGGACCTCTTCGCATGGAGCCCCGCAAACATGCCCGGCATAGACCCAGATTTCATGTGCCACAAACTAACACTCTTACCACAGACCAGGCCCATAGCGTAGAGGAAGCGGAAGCTCGGGGAAGAAAGGCATTCAACTGTGGAGTTGGAGGTATCCCAACTCACCCGAGCAGGATTTATTAGGGAGGTCACCTATACCACATGGATGGCGAACGTCGTATTGGTGAAGAAGTCCAACAGCAAATGGCGGATGTGTGTGGATTACACGGATCTCAACAAAGTCTGCCCAAAGGACACATGCCCTCTCTTGAGTATTGATTGGTTGGTTGACAATACATCGGGATACGAGATGTTGATTTTTTTGGATGCTTATTCGGGACACAACCAAATCAGAATGTACCTGAGACGAGGAAAAGACGGCATTTATGACCGAAAGGTCAAATTACTGCTATCAAGTGATGTTGTTTGGACTTAAGAACTCAGGAGTGACTTACCAATGCCTGATGGACAAGATTTTTCATGAACTGTTAGGCAAAGCCATGGAGGTGTACGTCGACGACATGGTGGTAAAGTCGGTTAAAGTCAAACAACATGTGACTGATCTGGAGGCCGTATTTTCAAGAGTTAGAAGGCACGAGATGTGCCTGAACCTTGAGAAGTGTTTCTTCGGAGTTGGGGGCGTTAAGTTTCTTGGATTCATGATTACCCAGAGAGGCATAGAGGTGAATCTCGACAAGTGTGAAGCTATACTGGGCATGAGAAGCTCAACCTACCTAAAGGAGGTACAATAGCTGAAAGGTAAGGTAGTCGCACTCTCCCGTTTCCTCACAAAACTGGTCGAGAAGGTAAAATCGTTCTTTAGATTGCTGAAAGGAGCAAAGGCTTTTCTCTGGGATGATACATGCAAACACATGTTCACCCAAATCAAGAAGGATATTTCCACCCTCGCTATGTTGATTAGCCCACCACCCGAAGCCCCACTATAGGTAGAAATTTTTACCAGGATGACATTATTTGCACAATTATTTACCCATATGACACTGTTGCCATTTTATTTCCCAATATAACAAGTTTTATTGTGTATGGTGGGAATTCGGCTTCTGGGGTACCCAAATTCCAATTGAAAGTTAATGAATGGTATTTCAAAATGACATTCAGAATCCGTGTGCCAGGGAATCGAATTTTGAATGTTTTTTTTAAGTTTTATAATCTTTTTTTAAAATAAAATAAAATAAAAGTTTATAATTTTTACATGGTTTTTTTACTGAAAAGAAATAAAAACAAATAAAAATATTATAAATGATTTATTGTAGATTATGAGAATTTAATTTTCTAAAAATAAATTTTAACTATATAAATGATGTTTTAAAAAATTTAATTAAAAATAGTGAGAATAAATTTAAAATTTTTTGCGAGAGAAAAAAAAATTAAACTATCCAAGGTTAAATATAATTTGATTTAAAGATAATAAAAAATATTAAAATTTTATTAAATTTTATTGTTATTGATAAATTAAAAATTTGAAATAAAACTGGAAAATGAAGTTAGCAAAAATTTAGATAGTGTAATTTATAAATTTAAAAATAGGTAAAAGTTTTTTTTTTTTTAGTAAAAACTTGATTAAAAATTGGAAGGGTTTATTATTTATTTTTAACTTATATGAGAGAAGGAGATAAATAAAAAAGTATGTAAGAGAAAAATCATTTATTCTCATTAAATTTATATAAAAAAATTATTTATAGATGTTTTAAAAAATTTAATTAAATGTAATTTGTGAGAGAGAAAAAATCCAACTATCTTAGCTAATTGTAATTTTATTTAAAGATAAAAAAAATATTAAAATATTATGGATGTTAATTATTAATGGTAAAGTAAAAATTTGAAATTAAAAATTTGAAAATGAAATTGGAAATGTTAAATAAAAATTTAGATAGCATAATTTATAGATTTAAAAATAGATAAAAGTAGAAGAAATTTTTTTTGAGTAAAAATTTTATTAAAATTATAATTAAAATTTGAGAGAGCTTATTTTTAATTTATACGAGAGAGGAAGGTAAATAAAAAAAAGTATGTAAGAGAAAAAAACATTATTTTCATTAAATTTATACAAAAAAACTTATAAATATTTTAAGTAATTAATAATAATAAGAAAATAAATAATAAATTATTTTATTTTTGTATTTTGATAATAAATGAAAATAATTTTTTAACTGTATTTTATATTAAAATTAAAATTAGAAGAAAAAATATAATAATTTATAATATTGGAATTATAATCAAATTTTGTATTTTAAGTTTATTAAAAATATATCTATAATAATAAAAATTAAATAAAATATTTATCGTACTTAAAAAATATAAAATAATTAATTAAAAATGTTTAGTTCAATATGTTATTTATTTGTGAGAATTAAGAAAATAAATAATAAATACTATTAATGTTATTATTGAGAAACAAATAATATTAATGTTATTATTGCATTAGATAATTTAAAAATAGTAAAGTCAATTAATAAATTTATATTAAATTTAAAAATAAAATGTCAAAAAAAGTTTATGTTAATGTTGTTAGTAAAATTAAGGTGATTTTAAATATTTTAAATCTTTTTTTGAATAAGTATTGAACATGTGGATAATGTTGGGAAGAGTAGGTGAACTTCTTTATTAATATCTTGAATTTTTGCTAACAACATTTTTAATGACATGAAAATATGTTAGTCTCCATAATGGTGACTGGTTCCACAGTGGCGACGACGTCTGTTACGTAGTGGTTGCGTCATGGTGATTGTGGCTGTTGTGGTTATGGTTCGTCATTGGATTCAAATTGTGGGAGTGTTGTATTCATTTGCATTGTAGCGGAAGAACTTCCTGCTTCATTGTCAAATTGTGTTGGATGCATATATTGCATGTGATCATTAGCAGAAGATGGTGTATTTAGATCTGCTCCAAACAAGTTATAGAAGAAATCAGTTGAACTGGACGCAAATGATTGTCTTCTATCATCTATTATAGGTTGTCGTTGAGGTATATTAAATTGTTCAGATGCCAACGAATGTCGGTAAGGTTCTTGTTATGGCGGATAATAATCTATTTCAGCTGCAAATGAATGTCGACAAGGATTCTCTTGTGGATGATCATAATTACTTATAGTTGGGAATGTGGGCTCTGGTGGTGGATTTTGTTGTGCTCGTGGATCATTTAGTAGATGCAGAATTGACAAAAATATATTGAATTCACCACGTACCATTCCATGTACTCTCTACTATAGAACAAAGGTCCATAAATTGGATGACCAGTTAATGTTAGTTCACGACGATTGTTCCACATGTTTATCCACCTTGCATGCTTAGTATGCCAATTTTCATCATGTCGTCCCCGCATATCAATTTTGTGTAGTTTTTCCAAGTTGTTAGGTGGGGCAGGGACTTCTTGGAACATACCAAATTGTAATTGAACTCTATCGGACTGGTGCCATTCCACTATTGCAAAGCAAATGATGGGAGTGCATGTTGTCTAAATTTCAACATCCTTGTATGCTTCTAGCGTGATTGATGCCTCAAAGTTCTTGTACGGATTCCATTTAAACTGCAGTAAGTCATTGTTATTAGAAAATTTTTGTTAAAGTTTAAAATTATGAAATCAAATTCCAAAGAATGCATTTTGTCCATTACTTGATCAACTTGTATGTGGTCAATCATAGATCTGTACACCACTAGGTTATTGTGAGGAACGTTTCTGAAGTTAAGAACCTTGCCACCACTCCATTTACAAACTACGGGGTATGAAGGTTGCTGCCTAGAAAGGGGCGCAATGTATGGCATGTGATACCATGCCCATGATTGCAGAAGTGATGTACACCCACCCATTGTTTTTGCTTTGGCATCTGTTGACCTGGACAATTCCCTGTACAACATAGCCAAACAAGCAGAACCCCAACTATATCGCCTTGTTCTACGTAAGTTAGTAAAAAATGGTAAATACATAAGATGAACTTTGTTGCCGGTTTTATCAAGCATTAAAACTCCTCCAATCAAACCTAGTATGTACGCCCTACAATGGGCATGTAGTTGTTCTTCTGTTGGGTCTTCACCTAGTGGGAGCATATTTTCTCTAAGCCATTTTAGTTTGACTTGTGAACCAATGAGTGATTCGCCTTTCACTGGTGCAGTACCCATATAAGTGTCACAAATTTCCTCCCAATCAAACATTGTTGGGCCAACAATTGGTGGACCATCTACATTGAGACCCAGTTGAAGTGAAATGTCTTGTAATGTGATGGTACACTCACCAGTTGGAAAGTGGAATGTGTGAGTTTCAGGTCTCCACCTTTCAAGAAGTTACTAAGGCATGATCCACTTTCAAATGCCTTAGTTTTGCAATTTCACCAAATCCTGCTTGCTCCAAGATTGGAATAGTTAAAGGGTGTGCCTCTGCCATTGAATGACAATAAGACTTGACAACATCATCTTTGGGGTCCTGTAAAATTGAAGAAATTAATATGAAAAGGTTACCAAACAAATCGATTTTGGTAAAAAATGATGGCATAAGCTTACCATATTGGCAATGTATGAAGACCTATGTTTTTGTTGATTCCACAACAACATATTGTTGGAGTGAAAGTTAGTTTGCAATGAAAAAGAGTTCAAGAATGTAGTTACAAGAAGTTTTTTTCTAAAATACTGTGAATGGTGAGATTTGGTGAAGTTAAATTTATAGATGGATAGATTGATTTTGGAGCATTGATGGGGTAGATTCAATCCAAGATGTTGATTTATGGGGTGGCACTTTGCTCAAGAATATCTGCTATGTTCAAAAAATGAAGTGGGTGAATAGTGTCTCGTGCTTTTTTAAAGTTCATTTTGAAGCATTGGTGGGGCATATTCAATCTGGGCCATTGCTTTTGGCTTGACACTCTGCTAAAGAATCTCTGCAATATTCAGACAATGATGTGGGTGAATAATGTCTCGTGGTTTGTGTAGGTTAATTTTAGAGCGTTCATGAGAGTATATTCAATTTGGAACGTCAATTTATAAAGTGGGTCTCTGTTAAAGAATCTCTGCTATGTTCAAGAAATAATGTGGGTGAATAAAGTCTCATGCTTTGTGAAAGTGCATTTTGGAGCGTTGATGGGAAAGATTCAATCTGGGTCATTGCTTTTGACTTGACACTTTGCTAAAGAATCTCTGCAATATTCAAACAATGATGTGGGTGAATAGTGTCTTGTGGTTTGTGTAGGTTAATTTTAGAGCGTTCATGAGAGTATATTCAATCTGGAACGTCAATTTATAAAGTGGGTCTCTGTTAAAGAATCTCTGCCATATTCAGGAAATAATGTGGGTGAATCATGTCTCGTGCTTTGTGAAAGCTCATTTTGGAGTGCTGATGGGAAAGATTCAATCTAGGCCATTGCTTTTAACTTGACACTCTGCTAAAGAATCTCTACAATATTCAAACAATGATGTGGGTGAATAGTGTCTCGTGGTTTGTGTAGGTTAATTTTAGAGCGTTGATTAGAGTATATTCAATCTGGAACGTCAATTTATAAAGTGGGTCTCTATTAAAGAATCTCTGCCATGTTCAAGAAATAATGTGGGTGAATAATGTCTCGTGCTTTGTGAAAGTTCATTTTGGAGCGTTGATGGGAAAGATTCAATCTAGGCCATTGCTTTTGACTTGACACTCTGCTAAAGATTCTCTACAATATTCAAACAATGATGTGGGTGAATAGTGTCTCGTGGTTTGTGTAGGTTAATTTTAGAGTGTTGATGAGAGTATATTCAATCTAGAACGTCAATTTATAAGGTCGGTCTCTGTTAAAGAATCTCTGTCACATTCAGGAAATAATGTGGGTGAATAGTGTCTTGTGCTTTGTGAAAGTTTATTCTAGAATTAATAAAAAAAAGTAAAGCTAATAAAAGAAAAGCAAAGCTGCACAAATTCTATTCCCATCCTCAGTTAACGTGACATTCCAAGTGAATTGAAAACATAAAATATAAAGTGTGAATAGCAAAAGGTAATCCACACACACAAAAAGAAAAATAAAGCATAAAAAGTACAATTAAAGTCATGGCATCACAGTAAAAGCATGCATACACGCCAAACACCATTCTATTCCTTAATTTTCTTATTCATATGCAATTATTTCCACATTCCCAATGAGGCACCCTACCAACACTTGACACTAGTAACCTTCTTGTGAAGACCATAAACACTTCTCACAAATGTGAAATACACCACACTATGTCTCTACGCCACTACGGTAGGAATAACCGGCGAGAGAAAGAGAGAGAGTGGTGGCAGTTTCAATTATGTTGTTGTGGAATGTTGTTTTGGACTAATTCGGAATAGTTTTACAGATGCAGATTGAATTCCCTTTATGCTTGACGGAAACAAGCTCAAGAAAAAAATCAGAAAATTCTATGAGTGTTTTGCAATCCGCGAAAGGATTTTACGGATGAGACTTTCACAACGATGGCAGCGTCACCAATGGTGACGGTGGTTGTCTTGTTGTAGCAGTGGTTAGGTTATCTCGCAATGTTTAAAACAAACTACCGAAACTTGAAATCTACAAGAAAATGAAAATGAAAATAAGAAAGAGGGAACAAGATTCAACATACATATCTCCTGGTATGTGAAAGTTTTATTTTAGCGTTCATGGGGTAGATTCAATGATGTTAACTGGCATTGTTTGATGGAACTTAATGGTTCATTTAGAATATCAGTGGTAAAAATTATAACACTTATGTGTTGAAAATAATTAGAAGGGGTTATTAATGTTCGGTGTTTTTTGAAATAAATCCCATATAGTAAAAGATGTGCAATAATAAGTCTTAATATAATAAGAAGTTAATAAGAAATGTGATAAGGTTTAACAATGATTTTTGACACAGAAATGGAAATGATGAAGAAGTTACAATGAAGAACATATTGTCACTCAATCTGTAAAGAGTCATTTAATTGTTTTTCCATGCCCTTCCACGTGTTGGAAGTAATTTGTTCACGTAAATCATAATGTTGTTGGATGAATGCCATAAGCTCAAACCTTGCATGAGGTTCATATTTTTTTTGCAAAACCAATGACACACGTACGTCGTTGTCATCTTGGATCTCGACACATCGATAAGAATTCCTAATGTCAGTCATATACACTAGACACCGATAACATAAATCAACAACGTATGACTTGTCATCATCTGGGACAAACAAACGCAGAATGACTTGTTTAAGAATTGATAGGGGCATGGATTCATAAACCTCAACTGAAGCAGTTATTTGATTGACAAATATGGTAGAGTGAAGTTCACCAGTGATAATTTGACCGTTGCAATGCACCAAAGCCACAATAGATGACGATGTCATTTTGTGATAATAATAAAGATGGTGAAATTGATTGGATTTTCATGTAGGTGTAGGTAATGATCACCTACATTTATAGTTGATAAGAAATCACTTGGCCTTTCAAAGAAAGAAAATTATATCATATTTAATATACTTTTTTCAGCATAGGATTCTTTGTAATTGTACAAATGGGGATGGGTAGGTGGCATAGGTTTGCATTGGATTCCTTAATACAAAATGATATTAATTCATGAACCCATACGATTCCATAGACCCACTTATATCATCAAAATGCTCCTTAATTAAATTAATTCGACGTGTACTCATACTTAACAACTTACTTTTTGTTTTTTTTTTGTTTTTTACAAACAATTATTCAAGTACACATTATACTTCAAAATGTTATTAAGTTGCATTTATTTTACTCATTGTCAACTCAATGGTTGAACATATTTGTGACTTCATTAAGAAATGTATTAGTGGTATAATAGTGAGTGAAAGTAAGGAAAAGGATAGAATGTTGTATTCCAAGTGCAAATAAGTAAAGGGATATAATTTTGCATCTGAAGTGCAAGTAAGGAAATGGATAAAATGTTGCATTTGGAGTGGAAGTAAGAAAAAGGATACAATGTTTCATTTGAAGTGCAAGTAAGGAAAGGAATATTATTTTGTATCTGGAGTAGAAGTAAGGAAATAGATATAATGTTGCATTTGAAGTGCAAGTAAGGAAAGAAATATAATTTTGCATCTGGAGTATAAGTAAGGAAAGAGATATAATGTTGCATTTGAAGTGCAAGTAAGGAAAGGAATATAATTTTCCATCTGAAGTGAAAGTAAGAAAAGGGATATAATGTTGCATTTGAAGTGCAAGTAAGGAAAGGAATATAATTTTGCATTTGAAGTAGAAATAAGGAAAGGGATATAATGTTGCATCTGGAGTAGAAGTAAGGAAAGGGATATAATGTTGCGTTTGAAGTGCAAGTAAGGAAAGAGATATAATTCTACATTTGGAGTGTAAGTAATGTGGCATTTGATGGGACTACACCATATGACGTATGTAGTGATGAAGGTTACTTTGCAGACATGTCAGCCTTTGACATTGACCCACTAACATGCGTGAAAGAGTTGTCAACATCACCATCCAACTTCTGATGACATGAACAATGCTTGGATGAGACGCTACCGTGTCATGAGTTTAATGTTTAGGATTGCTTTGAAGACATGCCAACTTTGATCCTGCCCTATACAACTTCAATTATAAATACAAGCCATGTGTTTTGATTTATTACATACCAACAACTTCACCATAAATATTGGTTTATATATCTCTATCTTTCGTCTATAATTACACCCAATTTGTTCTTTTCATTTCTCCATCTTTCTTCTTGTATTACACACCTAATATTTTGTTTGTTGTAAGCAAATGGCTTCCATATACGTCATTGTTCACTATGACGGATCAATGAATGAATGTCCCATTGAAGGAGTTACATTCACTTCTAGGGCACCAAATGCAATTGCCCTTAAAAGGGGCATCACCCTATAAAGGGTGAAAGAAGTTATCCTCAGAAAACTACATAGGGAAGCACAAGAAAGAGTTGCGACGATGCACTTTCGCTACCCCACTAGACTTGGTGGAGGGGTAAGTCATTACACAACTATTGAGATGACTGAGGATGATGACGTTGAGGTGTTGTTCGGAATTTATGACTCTATTGAATTACAAACTAGACCTGAACTGTATGTCACATTCCAAAGGTTTGCCTCTTCCTCAACACAATCTCAACCCACATCTTTACCATCTTTTCATTATGAACAATCAGAAGTTCCACCCTCGTACGACCACCAATCACAACTGTTATCTCACCAAACACCACACCCTCTAACATTCGACCTTAACGAACCCATCCATCAACATCTTGGAGACTGGGAAGACCAAATCCAGTCATATACCGAACTACTAAGTGGTTCATATATCAATCTAGATGAATACCAAAATCAACAACACCTTCAAGAACCACCACAAGAGCATTGGGTTGTTGGTCTTCCTAATGAAGTCTTCGATCCTTTTAGTGAGGATGAAGATGACATCCTTGCAGCTGCAAATGATCATGAGGGAGAAGATTTGCACGTACAACGACAAACAATGAACCACATGAACATAACTCACCTTATGTCCCACTTGAGCACTTTCTACACTTTCCAGTTGAACCACCTATATATGACCCAGAATTTGGTCATGCCTTTGACCGTGACACAGTAGTCTATCCTTCAGGGACACTTTTTCTAGGACAGCGGTTCACCACAAAGGAAGAAGCTCAAGATGCCATCAATCGTTTCCATATTGTCAACCATTGCACGTACAAGGTAGCATATTCAACTCAATCAAGGTTTATAGTGCAATGTGTTCATAATGATTGTGCATGGAGATGTAGAGCAATTTTACGCACCAAACATCAACACTTGGAAATTATGAAGTTGGAAGGTGTTCACACCTGTGTGTCCCCTATGATCTCACAAGACCACAATAAGTTGGGTTCTCAAATGATTGCACAACGCATTCACGAAATCATCCAAGCCGACCCTTCCACACCAGTATCTACCATTATAGCTCACATGTAGTCAATATTGGGATATACAGTCTCATATAAGAAGGCATGGCTAGGAAAACAACTAGCCATAGAAAAGGTATATGGCAATTGGGAAGAGTCGTACAGAAAATTGACATCACTTCTAAATGCAATGCAACTTTACGTTCCTAGATTTATTTGGAAAATGAAGACTCAACCCGCATATGAAGGTAACCAATTGGATGAAGACCACATCATCTTTAAGAGAGTATTCTGGATATTCAAACCATGTATTGACGGTTTTAAATTTAGCAAGCCACTGGTTCAATTTGATGGAACTTTCTTGTATGGGAAATATAGAGGGACACTATTGGTTGCAGCTGCGCAAGATGGCCGCAATAACAAATTACCAATTGCCTTTGCCATTGTAGAGGGTGAAACAGCTGAGGCTTGGTTCTTTTTCTTACGGAACCTACAAAGATATGTCACTCCGCAAGGGGCATCTGTCTTATTTTTTATCGTCACGAATCAATAAAGAGTGCATACTCTAGAGAAGGTAGTGGTTGGAACGACAATAATTCTATGCATGTGTACTGCATTCGACACATAACACAAAACTTCATGAGACAATTTAGAAATACAACACTCAAGAAGGATGTTGTCAATATGGGTTAGTGTCCTTGTCTGTACACTCAAATAACTCTTTCAATTTTTTTTATTTGTTTTTGTCAATTTTATTAACTAACTCAATTTGGAACAAATAATTACAACATATGGAATGATAGAGCCACACTTTTTTTACTACTACAACATAGTTAGAGAGGAAAATCCCGAGGCTACTCAATGGTTAGATGATATCCCAAGAGAGAAAGCAGACAAGTGGAAGCCATGATAACTGCCGGACATGTATACTCTGAAGTTGCAACAAAAGCATTGGAAGATGCACAATCAAAGGCGAACACTCATACAGTCCTTTCGTTTGACAGAAGGAGCACTAGATTTTTGGTAGAAGAGAGACAAAATCCAAGAGAAGTACGACCACCAGGTCGATTTGAGTTCGCTTGGACGAATTGTGGTGTGACTGTGGGAAATTTCAAAAACTACATCTACCATGCTCCCATGTTCTTGCTGCATGTAAACATGCACACCAGATTTTTCTATGTACATCTCACCTGTGTACACCTTAGATCAAGTCTCTCATGTCTACGAAGGCTTATTTGGTGAACTCAGAAACGAAGACTACTGGCCTGCTTACACTAGTCAAATATTATGTCCAAGTCCAGACATGAAAAGAACATCAACAGGGAGGCCGAAGTCAAGTCGCATAAGGACTGAAATGGACATGAGGGAACAACAATGGTCGATCCAAAAAATGTTCATATTGTCAAACACTAGGACATACAAAAAGAACATGCCCCAACATTGTTGGAGCATCCAGTTCTCGCCATTGATTATGTTTCGTTTAACACAAAGTATTCCATGTACAATTAACTAAAGTATTTAATGAATATGTGTTTTTTATTTATTTTCCTCTTTATGTTCAACATATACCGCATCATTTCAATAAATAACAAGAATTTTTAAGAATTAAACATAACAACATTTAACAACAATTCACAAAATTGGTAATGTTACACAAACAACACAACCATCCATTACTCAAACAAACTGTAGAAAAACTAGTTCACAAAAGTTGAACATGTCTCCATAATATATTCTCAATTAAGTCACACTAGTCAATAATTAGTCCTCTATAATTATTATTTTTCTCTAACCACACTACACAATAATGTACATCATCACATCACTCTTTCGTAATTGCTTTTCCTGAAGCCACACACCATAATAATGTATATTATAACATCACTCCTTCATAATTATTTTTCCTCTAACCACACTACACAGTAATGTACATCGTCACATCACTCCTTTATAATCTTTTTTCCTGAAGCCACACAGGTTCTCCATAATTGCTTTTCCTGAAGCCACATAGGACAATAATGTGTATTATAACCCCACTCATCCATAATTGTGTTTCTTACATCACTCATCCATTATTTCTTTTCCTCACAACACACTTCTCAAAAATAGATTCCATACTTTAGGATTATCATCAGCACCAATGTACTAACATGTTCACTTTTAATGTGGATATGACAACACTTGTAAAAAATCTATCATCTTCTACACAACCATAAAAAATCTATTTGCATCTCAATCATTATCCAACTATAGATTCAACCTCCCACCCCTACACCACTTTCAAACCATTCTTCTTTATTTTCAAAATTTCTGCTTTTATCTTCAAATGGATCATCTTTGTATAATAAACACTGAAAATTTTTACAATTCTGATCTTGTTGTTGTCTTTGCAAATGGTCGGATGATAGAAAATGATGACGGCATCCACTTTGAATGCCCATCTCCTAAATTTATCCGCATTCCTTACAACTGTAGCTTCTCCCGTTTAAAGGAGAAAGTTTGTGGCGCTCTGGGGCTACAAGATCATACAACATTGATGAAGTTGTACTGTCACTAACCTTAGCTAACCACTCAAGGGCAAATTAGGTATGATGTTGTTCAGATACTAACTGATGAAAATGTTTCTAAATTGTTAATTTGGAAGTCTCAATTTCCATTTCTTACAATGATTGAATTGTATGCCAAGCTAACAAGATCTGTAGAGGAAATTTTAAGCCTTCTGAATACACCCATTACATCTAACTCTTCCGTAAGTCAAGACCCAATCAATTCAACCGAAGCAATAATCTACTATGGAGGAGTTATCCAATGGGCCACCATAATAGAGAGTCCAAATGGTTACGGTCTAACCTACACATGTCTCAACCCTAAAAGAATGTCAATCCCACATAACTGCTCTTTTAATCAGCTATTTCACAACATATCAGAAATATTAGCATGTGGAGACCGAAAACAAGTTACAAAAATAAACTACCGTTGTCCAGCTAGAGTTGTTAATCGAAAACTTGTACATGATACAGTACAAATACAAAATGATGCTGACGTCCAACAAATGATTAACCGTTGGAAAAGTACTTAACTTCTTAACCCAAGAGTGCAACGTGAAGATTCAACTACAAGAATTGAACTGTTTGTCCAAACAAAAAATTTACGCAGTGCAACACCAAGAATTAGTTCAAGACTTAGAGGATAGTGCCTACATAAACCATTTCGGCAAAACAACATCAACACTTTCCTAAATTAGTTGTGCTTGCATTACTGTCATGTTTATGTTGCATATCATTTACAATGCTGATCAGGAATCCTATGTGTGTGTTCTGTGTTTAAATTGTCTTTGTGCTTAGGTGATTTTAGTATTTTTGTAAGAGGTTGTGTTCAAAATTGTTGTTACTTTTAGTTGTAAACTATAATAAGACAGTCTTGTTCTTTGTAATAGGGTTGAAAAACTTCTAAAGCGTTCCTATTAATTTATTTTTCGCTGTTAAAAAAATTCACAACTAATATATAAATTACACTTTAATTAGTCATAAACAATACTTCATTTCTATTTAATTTCACATTTTAAAATTATAATTTACACACTTATTTTTTTCAAATGATATACTTATTCACTTATTTTCTTTATCATTACATATAAATTAACTTCCATTTCAAATTCTTCAACCTTTTAATTAATATTTATTTACAGAAAATACCCAACAATTTTATTTCATTTTTGTTATTACAAATACTTTTTCAACAAACTTAAAATACAAAATTTAATTCTAATGCCAATATTATAATTTATTATAACTTTTTCATCCAATTTTAATCTTAATATAAAATATAATTACAAAATTATTATAATTTATTCTCATTATAATTAAATGCTTCAAAATATCTATAAATAGTTTTTTTTTTCTTCTTGTATGTTTCACAACTTTATCTTCATATAAATTTAATTAAAATAAATTATTTTTCACTTATATTTTTTTTATTTATCTCCTTCTCTCATATAAATTAAAAGTAAAACCTCCCAAATTTTAATTGTATTTTTAATCAAGTTTTTACTGAAAAGAAAATATTTTTACTTATTTTCAACTATATACATTACACTACCTAGATTTTTATTTAACATTTTGAACTTCATTTTCCAAAACCATTTAAAATTTTTAATTTAACAATAACAATAAGCATTCACAAAATTTTAATATTTTTTTATTATCTTTGAATCAAATTATATTTCAATCTTAAATAGTTTAATTTTTTTTCTCTCACAAATAATTTTAAATTTATTCTCATCATCTTTAATTAAATTTTTTAAAAATTATTTATATAGTCAAAATTTGATTTTTAGAAAATTAGTTTCTCAATCTACAATAAAACATTTACAATATTTTTAATTTTAATATAAAATACAGTTATAAAATTATTGTCATTTATTATCTTTATTTATTATCAAAATAAAAAATAAAAATAAAAATTCTTCTACTTTTATCTATTTTTAAATCTATAAATTATACTATCTAAATCTTTTTTAACATTTCCAATTTCATTTTCCAATTTTTCATTTCAAATTTTTAATTTATCATTATTAATAAACATCCAAAATATTGTAATATTTTCTTTTATCTTTAAATAAAAATACAATTAGCTTAGATAGTTTGATTTTTTTTTCTCTCACAAATTACATTTAATTAAATTTTTCAAAACATCTATAAATACTTTTTTTTATATAAATTTAATGAGAATAATATTCTCTTACATACTTTTTTATTTATCTCCTTCTCTCATATAAGTTAAAAATAAATAATAAACCCTTCGAATTTTTAATCAAGTTTTTACTTAAAAAAAAAAACTTTTACCTATTTTTAAATTTATAAATTACACTATCTAAATTTTTGCTAACTTCATTTTCCAATTTTATTTCAAATTTTTAATTTATCAATAACAATAAACTTTAACAAAATTTGAATATTTTTAATTATCTTTAAATCAAATTATATTTAACCTTGGATAGTTTATTTTTTTTCTCTCACAAAAAATTTAAATTTATTCTCACTATTTTTAATTAAATTTTTTAAAACATCATTTATATAGTTAAAATTTATTTTTAGAAAATTAAATCCTCATAATCTACAATAAATCATTTATAATATTTTTATTTGTTTTTATTTCTTTTCAGTAAAAAAATTATATAAAAATTATAAACTTTTATTTATTTTATTTTATTTTATTTTAAAAAAAAGATTATAAAACTTAAAAAAAGCATTCAAAATTTGGTTCACGGGCACACGAATTCTGAATGTCATTTTGAAATACCATTCATTAACTTTCAATTGGGAATTTGGTACCCCAGAAGCCAAATTCCCACCATACACAGTAAAACGTGTTATATTGGGAAATAAAATGGCAACAGTATCATATGGGTAAATAATTGTGCAAATAGTGTCATCCTGGTAAAAATTTCACTGTTGGTATATCTTTTCGTAGCACAGTTGGCCATCAGCTCGCTCTTGGTATACGAGGAGGGAAGGAACAGAGTCCCGTATACTTCACGAGTAGAACTCTGCAGCCAACGGAGGAGAGATGCCAGGTAATTGAGAAGTTGGTACTTGCCCTGGTGTTCTTTGCTAGACGGTTGCGACACTACTTCCGCAGCCACAGCATGACGGTCAACACTGACTACCCAATCAAACAGGTATTGCAGAAACCTGAATTGGCAGGAAGGATGGCAGCATGGGTCGTGGAGCTCTCAGAGTTTGGCCTTTGATACAAGTCCAGAGGCCCTATGAAGGTGTAGCTTTTGGCATATTTCCTCACCTAGCTACCTCCGGTTGCCCAAGAGAATACATTTTGGCTTCTCAGCAGAGATGGATCTTCCAATAAAAAGGGGAGCGATGCAGGAATTATATTGGAGGGGCCAGACAATATAACAATGGAGCAATCTATTCGGTTCGGGTTTGAGACTCCTAACAACCAGGACGAATACAAAGCTCTAATAGCAGGGTTAAGGTTGGCTAAGGACCTTGAAGTGCAAAACCTTAAATGTTGAACCGACTCGCAGCTTGTGGCGGGACAGATGAACGATGAATATCAGGCTAAAGAGCCCCTACTTCAGAATTATTACCATATAGCTCAAAACCTAATCCATCAATTAAAGGAGGTCAGTGTAACACATGTGTCGAGGTCCAACAATGACTGAGTTGATGTCTTGTCTAAACTCGCGAGCACAAAGTAGACGGGACAACACATAACACTGATCCACGAAATTTTGAACACCCCGAGCTAGGATCATGAGAACGTATTCACGATTTATGTCAGCGGAGGAAGTTGGATGACCCCTATCCTAAACTTCTTTCTTAATGATGTGCTTCTCGAGGACTAGGTAGAGGTGAAAAGGACAAGGAGGCAGGCTACGTCACACATGGTCATAGATGGAGAGCTGTTCAGAAGGGGATTCTCTTCACCGTTGTTGAACTGCCTTGACCAGAGCCAGGCTAACTACGTGTTCTCCGAACTTTATAGAGGAATTTGCGGAATGTATTCGGACGCAAGGTCCATGGCTGTCTGAGTTCTTAAAGCAGGGTACTACTGGCCGACCGTCAAGTAGGACACTCGTTCCTACATTGAGAAGTGCTAGTAGTGTCAGAAGTTCGGACCCATTTTCATCGCGCCTCCAGAGGAAATACATCAGACCAAAACCCCGTGGCCCTTTAGCAGATGGGGGTAAACATCCTCAGTCCCTTTCCACTAGAGAAGGGGTAGGTGAAACTTCTAATAGTAGCCATTGACTATTTCACCAAGTGGATCGAAGTCGAGCCCATTGCCACTATCTCAGCTCGACAGGTGTAAAATTTCCTATGGAAAATTGTCATTTTCTGACATGGCCTACCACACAGCATAATAACAGACAACGGTAGGCAATTCATCGACAACCTGGAGGAGTTCTTGAAACAACTCAATGTAAAGCACATGGCATCAAGTGTTGAAAACCCACATACAAATGGACAGGCGGAGGCCGCCAACAAAGTTATACTAGGGGAACTGAGAAAGAAGCTTGGCCAAATGAAGGGACTGTGGGCCGAAGAGATCCCAAGTATACTATGGGGATATCACTACACGCCCCAATCGTCAACCAAGGAAACCCCGTTCCGACTGACATACAAGTCAGACGCCATAATACCGATGAAACTGGGGGAAGTCTTGCGGAGAAGAATGAATTATCAGGAAGGAATCAATGACGATAACCTTCAAGTCGAGCCAGACCTGAAATAGGAAGTCCGAGATGAAACTCAAATTCACAAAGAGGCGGCCAAGCTTAGAGTAGCACGGTGCTACAACACCCGAATGCAGGAACGCGCCTTCAAGAAAGGTGATATGATATGAAGGAAGGTTGCAGAAGCCCGTAGAAACAAGCAGGAGGGCTAGTTAGCACCAAACTGACATGGCCCATTCAGAATAGTTGACGCCTTCCAAAACAGAGCCTACAAGCTTGAGGAATTGGGTGGCAAACTCATACCGAGAACGTGGAAGGCCACCCACATTAAAATATATTATAGTTAGCTATGAGGAACAGGTACGGTGTACTCTTTCCTTGACTTAGATTTTTTTCCCTAAGGAGGATTTTGACAAGCAAGATTTTAACGAGGCCCATACCCGAATCAATAAAAGTTCAATTATACTGTCATTATTTGTTCCTTCTTATATTGTTTATGTCAGCTCACACCAACAAGCACCTCAGCTAATGCTTAAGTTACGGGCAAACATTTAAACGACTTACTTATTAAAACGACTAAACTAACGCTGTTAGAAAACAAGTCAGGCAAACGCTTAAACGACTTACTTATTAAAACAACTAAGTTAACGCTTAAGTTAGAAAACAAGTCGGGCAAACGCTTATACGACTTTCATGAAAGACAACTAAGCTAATGATTAAGTTAGAAAACAAGTCGAGAAAACGCTTATACGACTTTCATAAAAGACAACTAAGCTAACGCTTAAGTTAGAAAACAAGTCGGGCAAACATTTATACGACTTTCATAAAAGACAACTAAGTTAACACTTAAGTTAAAAAACAAGTCAGACAAACGCTTATACGACTTTCATATAAAACAAATCGAGCAAACACTTATGCAGCTAAGCTAAGCGCTTAAGGACGAGCAAAGCAACTTTGAAATAGAGTAAATTAAGCTAAACGCCTAAGTTAAAGCAAAATTGAACAAGCGCTTGATCAACATTTGCAAATCAAGTCATTCAAAGTGCAAAAAGGAAAATAAGTTCGGCATTGTTATAACTACAGACCCAGAAGATCTAATCACCAACAAGTTAGCCATCAGCCACCTCCTTGTTGATATCGAAGCGTGTCGGGTCCAACTCGAGAGAGAACAAAATAGCTTGCCTCATAGCTTTCATAAAGCCTTCTTCGTAAGCATCCACACAACCCCTTTGAAGCTGAAGCTTCTCCTCATCCCATTCAGCTTCTTTGCGGGCGAGCTCTTCCTCCCACTTCTTCCATTCAGACTCCTTATGACCCATCTTGGCTACTTCCTTTTCAAAATCGACCATCCGACTCTCCACCTCCTTTAGGGCTCCCTCAGCACATACTAGCTCCCCTTGTCGGCATATCAGCTCGACCTCATGACACTTACATAGTTGTTGCAAGTGAAGGAGTTGAAGTTCTTTGGCAGTGAAGGCTGAATCCTTATCCGACCTCTCCTTCAGTAGTTGTTGGACTTGTCTCTCCAAGTCGGCATTTTTGCTCTGTAAGCCTGAATGGTCTCGGACGGCTCTGCGGAAGTGCTGCATGATAGCCAGAGACCTTCCCAACATGACACCACCAACATCAAGGAAGTCCTCAAGACCTACTTTCTCCATCATCTCGATGTTGTGAGGATAGGTGTCAGGCAAGTCCTTGGCCTTTCTATTAACATGCCAGTGAGATTGGAGGTCAAGGACGGGAATGGTCAAGCCTAGGACTCAGTCTGCCTGATCGAGAAGCGTATCCCTATCAGGAGGCCTTGGCGGAGGTGGCCACTAAAGGTTGGGTTACGCAAGGCATGGGAGAAGCCAACTGACCCTCAGAAGAGGCATCCAATTGTAATCAGCAACAGATTCCTCACAAATGGTATATACAAAAATAAATTCATCCACTTTTTCTCTAGTATTATACTCAAAGGCATGCTTCACCACTTCGCCTAGCACCCACGAATACTCACGGTAGGTTATGGAGGCTGCTGAGCCGTCCTAACCCTCTTCGAAGCACCAGAAGATTTTGGGTTCGCGACTTTCAATTTGGGGGATTTTCTCTTCTTAGGAGCAGAGACAGCTAGTGGAGATGTCACAGTAATAATGACACGAGATGATTTGTGCGAAGGGGGAGAAGGGGTACCCTCTAAAGATTTCCCCTCACCAAACAAAGAAGTAGTGTGCTCATAAGAGCTTGCCTCGCCAAGGGAGTAACCTCCCTACTTAACATTGTTCTACTAGCACCAGAAGAAGCAGTAAAAGAGGAAGAGGAGGCCATGAGCGTACCTAAAAAAAGCAAGAAAGGTCGAGCGAACGACTCGAGCTCTTAGAAAGGCAAGTGGAGACTGTTTGAAGGCAATGTTTGAAACTGTAAAAGAGTAAACGAAGAGTCTCTGCCTTAGTAACACCCACTCGCTAGGTTCAACGGTCGAGATTAACCCACACACGTTAAGAGCCATGTGGCACCATCTGGAGGAAGGCGGGAAAAAACCCATCGGTCACATCACACCTTTTTCTCTTTATACTTCATTAAATGCTAGTCATGATGACTCAACCGCCAAGTCCAAAGGCGTATCATACAAAGGCTCAATGCCGAATAGGAAAAACCTTATCCAAACGGAAAGGTGAGCCAAGGTGAATTCACCTCGGTCAACCCCAACTCGGCATATGCCAAGCCGAACACATCTCAACCATCACAACGGCTTACCTACTGGAATCACGAACTATCGGGCTTGTGTACCTACCAGTAATGAGGCCAGATTCTACCGAATCTGTCATGACCGAGCCCACTTTTAATTACCAATTAATAGCTTATTATGATTGATCTCAATTTACTCTAATTGATTCTAATTGACCTCAATCATACTATATTATGGTAATTTGTTATTCCTAACATCCAAAATCATTATGGGGAAATATACGGTCTTTAATGACAAGGTCTTATAAATATGACATAGGTCTACAAGGAGTATCATCTATCTCATTACACTCATACTCTTACGCCCTAAACACCTTTTTACACTCTTATTAACTTGAACGTCGGAGATTATTCTGCAGGTGGACCGCCATTCGGTTCAATGTCTTCAACTCAATTTCTGACAACATCACTGCGGATGACTTGTACTCGGGTCAGGTAAGAACAATTATAATTGTGTATTTTATGTTTCAAAAATATCTTTTCTCTTTCTCTTTTGAGAGGATTTTTATGAAGACTTATCAAAATCAAAGATCTTCTTAAGAATGTGTTGAAGTTGTTCCATGACAACAATATTTCTTAAAAGGCAAAATATCAACTCTTTAAAGACCATTAGACTTGTATGGCCTTGTGCTTTACTCCTATTTGCATAAAAGTTATCTAAGTTAGGTTTGATAAGTCATGTCACACATCATAATGTTGCTTGAAGAAGAGATATGCAATTAATATTGCATGAAGAGCATTTAATGTATCTCTACATTTGAATGTGGACAGACACAACATGAAGAGAAAGACTTCTCTAGAGATCTCAACAATTAGAAAGAATTCTTAATTACTCTTTCTTCTACTCCTTTATATACGGAAGATACACTTGAAGAAGAAAGGTTGACAAATACAATGTTTTAAATGCTCTTACAATCCTTAATAATCTCGTACCCCACTTATGGAAAAGAACATTGTTTGTGTTTCTTAGTTAATTTAGAAGAGTGGATTTCATCTTGTATAAGTCGTAAGACATAACATCTTATGAGTGAACATGTGATATTTTAGATCATTCTTTGTAATTATTGTTTTGTTAGAAATGATTGTAATCCAAAAGATATTTCGTCTTAGCTAGGAGTGACTATGTTACAAAGAACACTTGATCTTCATCAGGAGTAGTTGATTTCCATAACACTCTATCTTATCCAGGAATGGTTACAATTCATATAATACTCAATTTTAGCTATCCTAATATTGTACTTTTCAGTGATAATTTACTAGTGAAACTTTATCATGTTAATCAAGAATTAAACATAGCTTGAGTTTACAAATGAACCAATAGAAAAGCTTCAAGAATAAATCTTTCTCTTCTCTGATATCCTCGAATTGCATATATTGAATTGCCTTTAACCAAAGATGGAGAGTTTTCTAAAACAAGATTTACAAAATTATTTCTGATAATGGGTTTGTCAACTTAGAATTGATATTACAAAAGCCTCTTGATAGTGCATTTGTTAAGTTAAAACTTCGTGTGACTGCTTTTATTAGGTGTTTGTTTTGTGAAAATTTCAAAAAGTGTTAAATAAACTATTAAACTCTCCATTTTTATAAGTTTTTCCTATTTCCGTAGTTGTTGTCACAATAGACGGTGACAACCTACTATTGCACCCTTCAACTTTCTAACTAGACCTTACAACCAATGGCTTTCTTTATCACTTCTGTTATGACAACGTACTTTGCTTTAGTGATTGACAAAGTCACTACCTTATAAAGACTAACTTTCTAGTTGATCACAGTACCATACACACAAATAAACATATAACCCATGAGACATTTTATGGTATCCAAATACTTATCGTAGTCTAGGTCAACATAACCTTTTATATGAGCATCTCTAGCCTACCATCTAGATTCACCATAAATTAGAACTCTTTCAAGTGACCCTTTCAAATATTGAAGGATCCATTTAAGATCTGGCCATTAAGCTTGCCTAGGATTTAACATGAAGTTGCTACTAACAAATTGTAAAAATTGTAAAATAATAGAATAGGATCTTTTGGACCTTGTATTCTGGGCCAAGTAGTGTAGGATTTTTCTTTTGGACCTTGTAATTGGGCCAAGCTTTGAAGAGGCCAAAACCTAAACCTAGGAGAGAGAGAAGGCACCACCTAGGGTAAAAATCCTAGCTTGGGTGCCAAGTTAGGTTAAGAATCCTAGCTTGCCATGCAAACTAGGGTTAGGCGCCACTCCTCCATCTAATTAGCGCCTAGGACACGTTTTCTCCTTTCATTTTAGAGGAATTAATAGCTTGGGCTACAAGCTACCTTTACCACATGACACTCTCCCAATGGAGAGGATCCTCTCCATTCGTGGTTTGTCACCTGTCAAGTTCCTATTTGATAGTTTTGAGAAACTTGCAAGACAAGTTAGGGCTAGGGTTAGTCATCTTTTGTCCTATAAATAGAGGTGTTCTCTACATGTAAAATCAGTTTATGAATGAGTAGTAAAATGTTGGCCAAATTGAGCCTCTTCAACTTGTTCTTAAACTCTTCTAGAGTAGTCTTCTACAATACTTCTTCTAAACTTTCTCCTAGTTTGTTGTCCTAACTTCACCTACATTTTTCATTGATTTTCCATCTCATAACACCTTCTATCTATACCTCAACTCACTGTTTTCGTTGCATCCATTCCAAACAACAAGAAAAATATCAAACATTTAAGAAAGAGAAGCAATGATGCATGCAATTGAAGTAGGAATTGCATCGTATTGTTTATCTAAGATTAAACAATCATGGAAAAATTTATTATCAAATGCCAAACGACCATAAAAAGAACACTCACCGAGATCAAATGATCACCAAAACAATAGTAACTATCTGATATCAAATGATCATTGAAACAATTTTTATCCAAGATTAACGGTCATTAGAAATTAGTTATAAATAATAGTGTCTGTCCAAGATCAAACGATCATTTGAACAAAATCGCTAACTGAGATCAAATGATTATCGAAACAAGGTTATACAAAATTATTATCTGATATCAAACGATAATTGAAACAAATCTCTTGAAAATAAGCGACCATCATAATCGAACAAGTTGTTTGAAAATAAACGACCATCTCAAGGTAATATAACTCACAACAATAAAATATCATCAGACCAAGATAATCCGTTGAACACTTCTAGAACATTAAAACTCATTCATCCATTAAATCAATTTACCCGCATCTCTTTTCTAGATTCTGAGTTTGTGAGACTTATGAACCAATTTGTGTCCAAGATACAAGAAAATACACATAACTTATATAAAATCCAATCAATTCATCGGATGCAATCTAATCAAATTAGATACAACTATATAATTGGATATTTATATAGTAATAATTGATTAAATGAAAAATATTTAATAATCAATCATATCTCTTATTTATTTTAAATATTTTTTGAATATTCAGCTCAAGCCCAAAAAGTCTTACAAATACATGTCAATCTCACAATTAATACTAACTCAATTCTCATACTCACTTATAACTTATAATTTTGTATGCATTTGTTAACTTAAATATTGAAGAATCTTCTGCAAGTGAATCTCTCCTCATCGTCTTCAGTAAACTCAACGATCATATCTTGTTATCAATCGACTTACAAGACAAATCACTCTCTTTCACCTCAAGACTAACACCCTTTTTCAGTAAAAGCAATATACATTCAACAACCATTTCAATAATCAATCAGCAAAACAATCTATTACTACCCAATGCAGATTAAGTCATCGTATTCTACTATTAAGTGCTTAATAAACAAGACTAAAACTAATCTTCTTATATAAAATAATGAAACTCTTTTACATAAGTTAAAAATTTTAATACAAATATAAACCTTGAAATTTTATCCTTTTACAAGGTATAATGTGTTTATAGAAAATCTATAAAAATTCATACAACCCAGGAACTAAAGCTAACTTCAACTTGGACACAGTTTAAAGATTTACATTTTTCTCCTACTTCTCTAACTTAATTTTTATAATATTTTTTTAATATTACATAGGACTTATTTACCCTTCTAAAGAGGTATTATTTGTTCCAAAATTGTTTCTACATGTTTGCCAGTAAACTTTTCTTTTACGGTCAACTTTTAGTGCTCAACAGGGCACTCTAAATCTTAAATCTGAAAAGATTAAAGTTTTAAAAATATCAAATGACTTTAGAAAATTTTTGTGTACATTATCATAAATCTTAACTTCTCTAGTTTAACAATAAATTTTATATTTTTGAATAACCATTTCAAAAAGGAATTAAATTTAGAAATAGAAATAGCGTGTTAGCCAACTCATCAAAATAGAATAGCTATATTGTGAGCCACAAATGACTCTTAATTTAGAATCTTTTAAAATTACTTTTAACATAAAATTGTTGAATTTTGAACCTCTTTCATTTAAGGCCAATTTTATAAAATTTTGATAGTTATATTTTACTGTATCATCAAAACATCAGCCATTTGACTCTCAAAAATCTGAAAGTTTACTGGGCACTCTCTTAAAAAGAAAAAACTATAGACTTTTTTCATGCAAAGTTTATAAAACTTTGACATGTATCATTTTTATTTGGAACATCCCATGTAAATATTAAAACCAAAAATAAAAAATTCAGTTGATCAAATTTCACGCAACAAACTTTATACAGAATTTTCAATAACCAAAATGCAATCAACATACAATTTACTTGCTCTATCAAATAAAGGCAAACATATATAACTATGGATAAATCCACTAGTACAAAAAATACATTCTACAATGGGATATAATGTCGGTTAAAAAAAGACCGATGTTAACAAAAACACGGTAGCAATTTTGTAATATTTGAACAGATATTACGTCGGTTCACACAAAACCGACGTAATATACCACATTCTACGTGGTTTCATAAATAACAGACGTAAAAAAAAGCTGAAAATTTAAAATTTGATGTAGTATCTTTAGTACCATTACAACTTTTTTAAATTTTGATTTTTTTTTTCAGTCTTTTCTACGTCAGTTATAAGTGAAAACCGACATTGAATATGATATATTACGTCGGGTTTGTGTTAACCGATGTAATATCTCTTCAAATATTTACAGAAATACCACTGTATTTTTATTTACATGGGTTTCGTTTTAACCAACATCATATCCTATTGTAGAATGTGTTTTTTGTACTAGTGTTTGGAAATTTGAATCTTTTTTTAGAGTGAGAATTCTATCTACGTCCTTCATTACAACTTTTGGTTCTTCAAATTGACAGAGATCTTCCTCTAGTCATTATATTCTCTTTATTGTGGCATCTATCAAGGTAGATTGGAGTTTCTTCATCTCTCTTTCTCTTTTTTAGTTTTGTTAATTATTTGGTGGAAATTGCCAAAACGAGCTTACACAACGTTACTTTTCCATCAACTTATTTTCCTTGGGAATCAAGACAAATTTCCCACTTTGACACCATGATTTTTGATAAAGCGTGTATTTGAAGTATGTCCTCTTTTCATGCAATAGAAATAATTCATAAAGGGCAAACTAGATGGTTTTCTAAAATTGAAAAAACACACCTTTTGGTTTTCTTTTTTGTATGTTAATCCAATTCTATCCTTATCCATTGCAAACTTTTGTAAGTTGAGAGTAGCATCAATGTTTGATCTTCCCAGAGTGAACTTTACTAGGATTCAAAAGATACTCAATTTTGTTTTCATGAGTCTTACAATTTTCACAATGTTAAGTCTTAACTGAGAAGTTGATAAAGGAAATTTTATATCATTTTCTAAGCATCCATATCAGTTTTTAGTTTTACATTTTCCTCTTTTAGTTGTTTTAATCTATTGTTAAGCCATATGTTTCCTCCTTTGAGTCTATTATTTGAAAAACAAATTAGCTTCATCATGAAGCTTATTGAAAGCATTTAATACCTAATTATAATCAGATTAAATTTCAAAGGCATAAATATTAACATTGTTTCCATATGATTATACATCAGCCATTAAGTACAAATTTGCTTCTCTATCACTTTCTAGTGTTTCATAATTTGTTTGATTCATTTTCCTCCCAAGCAACATATTGATGGAAGACCACCTATAAGAGCATATGTTGGACCTATGACTAGGTCTACGACTAAGAAGATTGAAGAAAAGAAAACTACAATGAAAAAGACTCTACTTGTTTGGAGAGTAAAATATTAAAATTTCTTCTTCTTTACAAGTTTATTTTTGTCTATCTTTCTTAGACTTACAAATAAATTTGGGCTTCAAATTGATTCAACCGTAAGCCTTAAAATAAGTTAGCCATGGACAAACCAAGGACATCATTCACGACCAAGAGAAGCATGAGACGTATCATATGAAGAGTGCAAAGCAAGCTAGAAGAAAATGCTTAAGATGTAGAGTATGAAAGAAGCCTCATTTGCATTTCATTTGAAGAGCATTAATTTGGCACGTGGAGATGAATTTCCATGTTAAAAGCTTTCCTTGCAAACTACATTAGAAGTAGAGTACCTTGTAAGCTTCATGTAAATTTAATTTAGGAAACATTAGAATTAGAATTTCATTTAGGATAAAGTATATGAGAATTTACACATATATAAATAGTCTTATACATATTTAATCACTTTTGAATTCATGAAAATTGATATTGTTCTTAGAAAATCTTTTCTCTTTCTCTTAAAGGTCATTAAAGGAGAACACTCTCTCTTAAACTTCTTCAAGAAGGAACATTCCTTATGATTTAGAAGTCTAGCATATCTTAGAAGCTTAGAAAATCTAAAACATCTTCTTTATCTCCTCTTTTTAGCTTCATTTCTACAACAACCATCCATGAATTTTTGCTCCAGTCATCTCCTCCTACAAAGCACTTAACATGGGTGTTTTTTACTTATGTAATTTCTAGTATTTATTTTCTTCAACTTGTTACTTAAAATCAAATAAAAAAGTTCTAGTTTAATATATTCAAGGTTATCATATTCAAAGCATGGAGGTGTTGTCTATATTGTATTTTTGGCTGATGTAATAGGGGGCATACTACATCAGCAACCGATGCAGTATCTCCTATTGTGAATGAGTTTAAACCACACATACCACATCGGTTGTGACTTTAATGTGGTATGTAACATATTACATTGGTTATGGTCATAATCAATGTAGTATGTGTTGCTTTTTTAAAAAAAAATAATAACTTCGATTAGTTGTTGTCCATAACCTGCAAAAGACCAATTCACAGTATACCAGATTTTTAGCCATTACAACAAAGCAATTACAACAATAATATTCTTACAAAAATTACGAAAGTAAATATGATGAAGGATTAAGTATGACATTCTCTAAATTACAAAAGCAAATATATATGTACATGTTACACTACACACTACTGTGCACTATGAGTTATTATTTCTAATTGTAATGAAATATCTTGCCCATTCTCTTCAAATTTCTTCTATTGAGTGACTATCCAATGACTTTGGATCTAAAAAAAAACTGAAATAGGAAAATAAGTGTTATTGGTCATCATCATATGAAAGTTGAACATCATTTTATGTAATTTGAACATTTTCATACCTGGTCTCAAGAGTCAGTGATAGAGACGTGGACTATAGTCCTCATCTAATACATCATGTAGTATCCACGTTCCCAACTTACTACTGCTTTCATTTCTGAACTTGGCTTCTGATGCAATGAACATAATTAAACCACAGTGTTATTCGTGCGACAGTCTAAAATAGTCAATCCATTACTCATATTCTCTAAATTACTTAAGATCAAAATATAAAAATGTGTGACTTACGAATTAATAATAGGGGCAAATTAAATTCTCTTTTTGGATTCTCGAATTCATCTCTATATATAAGTCTGACACTCCATTTTTTTATTTCCAGACTTCTGTATACTTTGTGACTCAAGGAATCTATAAATATCAAGATTCCTTGTGCTATAAAATAATTGATTTATATACCTGCATTGTTAATATCAATATCAGCAGAAATGCTTCATGAAATATATTTTATCAAATAAAATGTAAAAATGTGTAAATTTAAAGTATATTTACATCATCCATAATTGAATGATTGTAATGTTTAGCAATTGGTTTCCTTGGATGATGTTAAGCACGTCTTGCATGGCTATATACAATGGTATATCACCATTGTCCACACCAAAGATGGTTTCATTCAAAGGAATGGTACAAACTGATTCAAATAAGTCATGAGAAACCCTAGCTAACTCCTGAATTGGATTCACAATTTTCTGGAGTGGCTGGGACTCAGGACTTAAACCACCAATTGGTGATTTCTCTTTCCTCCCACGACTCTGTAAGCAAGATAACAAAATGTATCAATTTAAATAACATTAAGTATCAATAATAATATTAAGAGAAATTATGACAATATACCTTATGCTTTTTAGAAATGGCCTTCATGAGATGTGTAGGCCACACAATAAATGTACCAAGGGTCTCTCCCACAAATCTAATGTTTGATGTGGGCACTAGCACCTTGGCATATGCATATCTAACTTCTTCGACAACCACTCTAGGAAAATCATCTTCCAACCAATGTAGTATCTAGTATCCAATTTCTCCGAATTTTACTCATCAGTTGGGAGCTCTCAACCTATGTAGAATCTAGCACCTATTATATCGGTTGAGACTCTCAACTGATGTAATACGTTCAATGTTATACCAAGTTTTGAATTTTTTTTTCAGTCTTTTTTACATCAGTTATGAGTGTCAACCGACGTAGAAAGAGTTATATTACATCGATTTTGGGTTAACCGATGTAGTATATCTTTACATAATTTCAAAATTGTCATCAAATTTTTTTGACCTTGGATACATTTTAACCGACATTTTATCCTGTTATAATATGTGTTTTTTCTACTAGTAACTTCTGATTTGTACTATATCAAGTTTATAATTCCTCGATATCTCTTCTTGTTGTGGTAATTTTTAATACTAAACTCGATTTGTTCTTTCGTAGTTATTTAACTTCTTTTATTCTCCTCCATTCTAATTCATGATTCCTCAACTAAAATACAAAGTTATCATATTCATTGAACTGAAATTTTTGAATTTAAAAAAATAATAATTTTAAAATTTATTATTTCTCTCTCCTATTCAACTAGTCATGAACGCTAATTTATTCGAAATCATATATCCGTCTCACGCTATCGTTGTCACTATGGACATAAAAAATAAAAATAAAAAATTAAAGAACATTAAAAAGGGGTGTGAAATGAAATGCCGTCTCTATTGGAAAGTCTCCACATCAATGTGTGAATAATTCCTTTGGCGGGCCATTGAAGAGAAAAAGGCCCAAATAACGTCAGATAACAAAAAATCAAACCAAACGCTTCCATATGGGAACAAAACCAACTTATTTGCAAATGGACTCTACCAAGGTGACCCCTTATGAAGTGTTTGTGTCAAAAGTGGTTTAGAAAATGTAATAAAAAAAAACATCATATAGCAGCATTATATTTTTATCAAATTGAATAAACTATAAACTATTTAGTTTAAGTTCAAGACACAAACAGTCAATAAAAGTGGGGTTCGAAAATATTTTGTGTACAGCTATTAGAATTGAAACCAATATGTAGTTTTGTAAAATATAGCCAAACAAGAATTATGGTTTTATTATGACATTAAAGGAAAATTTTGAACTCCATAAATGTTTTATATTGACAGCACATGAAGGCCATGCATGTATGTAGGACAAGAAAATATTAATGCAAGATGAAGGACCATGACACTTATAGAACATAGTTGCATCATAAATGTCTTGTTAGGGAGATATCGATATCTGTTTCTAGTTAAAGTGTGGACTTTAAAACCTCTTCTCTACTTTTTCACATCACAATGGCTTTTATTCACACCTACTCGAGACCTATGAGTCGTAGACAATAACTTTAAACTATTATAGATGTGATTTTTTTTTATTTGGGTATTTAATGTTTGTTAGTCTTTTTTATTTTTCAATCAGTTTCTATTTTATTTTCTTTTCTAGAAACATATTTCGAATTAAATAAGATTATGGTGAACTTGAAAACACTCTTCAAATATTTAAATACTCAACGCAATTAATTAGAATAATTTTGTACTATTGATTTACATGCTTTAAATACTATATGAATTTATAGTATTTTCTTTTACAAATAATTGGCGTTAGGGTAATTTTTTTCTAGGCTTTAGCTAATCTACCATCTTAGTCTAATAAAAACAAAAATATGTCTTCGTAACGCTTAAGAATTCAATGAATAAAAAATAAAAAACGAGAAATCAATCGGTAAAAGTTCATAGTTAATTTAACAACTTATAAAATAATTCAAATGTGATTAGCTAAATGTTCATGAAAGCTCATTAGTTAAGTAAACAAGTTAAAGTTTATAATTAAGTTTAACTCGTTAAATGAGTAGTAAAACAATACTTAAATGAGTCAAACTTAAATTTATAGACTTAATATTAATAGCTTGTATTGTGTGTTTTAATATAATACCAACCACTCCCACCATTTACTTAAAATCAATTTTCTAGAATCAAATTTTAACACCCACCATTTACTTCAGATAGATTTTCGAGAATCATATTTTAAATGGAAAATAACTATATTTTTAAACAAATCCGAGATTTTATCTCAAATTAATTTTAAATCATCTTTATGAATACCAAATGTTCAGAAAATATAATTGTTTTAATTACATTTAAAATATTTCCTTTATTTCTTTATAAAATTTCAGTTCAGCTTTAAACTATTGTAACTACATAATAGGTTTATTTCTGTGATTGGATGTTCCTGAATTAGAAGAATCGTGATTATTGTTTACACGATATTATAGAATTTTTTTAACCATAATACTAGGATCATAATTTATAATAATACAAATATTAATTAACTCAGTTCGATCATAGATAGAAGATGTTGATTTTGTATGTGATATGTATGAATATAGGTAAAGATGATCTCGACCGAACAAAGACAATGTTTTAGTTGGTTAATAAGATGATAATTAGTAGTGAAAATCATATTTAGGATACTAATTTCATCACAATCAGTGTACTTAAGCATGCCCACTTATGTTGATTAAGAAGTAAGCATTTTTAGGACAAATTACAAGAAAAAATATGTCTCTAAAATCAATAAAAGAACATCTAAATCACACAGAGAAGATATCACGTAAAACAAAAAATCATGTGAAATGCCTAGTTCTTTTTTTTTTGTGATATACATAATCTTGTAAAATAATAATAGAAAATGAAATTATATAAATCTATTCAACTTAAACACTCCATTTATGGAGTGTATGTATAGTTGCTAAAAAGATTCAGAAGCACTTCATTTATGGAGTGTATGGTTGTTTAATATATTGAGATTTGCTATTATTAGAAATTGATGGCTACCATTCAGGAATTTTATCCCTTTGTTCCAAGTGATGTGAAGATTCTATCAGAATATGAGGTTGTGGGAGATGTACCCGCCATGTGTGGGACAAGGTCTAATTATAAGGACGTGTGTTGGTCCACTGCGTAATTAACGTGAATAAGCGGATTAACGGAATTCCAAATCTCAAGCTAGAACAATCATGATTTAGAGAGAGAGAGGGTTATAAAGAATATTGTTAAATCTCAAAGAAATATTGTTAAAAGTACTTTTTTTGGTTGGCTATATGTGTGTGATTTATGGAAGGTTTTTTGTTTTTATTTATTTATTTATTACTCTTTAAGTTTAAGAAAATATTATTTATTTTTGCAGTTCCAATCATGTGTCTACATATAATGTTTGACCATGTAAAGAATAACAAGGTAATCCTTGTAGAAAACCAAACTTGGTACAAAACGACAAAAAAAAATGGTTAGTTTATAATTATATAAGTTAGTTGTCAAAAAATTTGATCTTTAGATATGCATGAATAGAAAATTATTAGAATATATTAGTTTGGTAAATACATTTATTTATTTCGAGTAACTACTCTTGAGTTTAAAAGAATACACAAAACACGATTAAAATTCAAAGAAATTATCATTTCTATATGTATTATCATATATCCTAACAATGTATAAAACGCATGGTGATTATTATTATTATAGCAAGTTTCTTCTAAGATTATTAAAACATTGTGAACTGGTCAATGATGGATGATGATCAACTCGATGATTGGTGGGTACATAAGAATTCAAGTCCTCTTCTACCTTACTATATTTATATAAACCAGAAGAATCCATAGAATAAAACTATTTATGATAATGTGCAAAGTGTTTTGCCTTTGTGTAGAATCTAAGTTTGTTTCATTTGTTTGTGTATTTGACCATCCATTGGTTTGGCACAAATTTGCTTAATCATATTTCCATTTTTTTTTCCATGTGCGTGCATCGCATGGAACCTTGTACTTTTCAACAATTCTTGGTACCTTTATTAAGAATCATTAGGCACTTCTCGTAATCTTTGGGTGACTCACTAATTTTATACCCTAGATACGTTGAGAAAACATATTTAAGGGGAAAACATCATCAAACGACAATTATAAAATGACTAAATAAAGGTTATTTGGTATAGTAAGTACTCAATGTCTCTTTAATAATAGTAAGTACTCAATTTAATTTAAATAAAATCTCATATTCATTTTTCTCTAAAAGAAAATCTCACATTCATTTTTTCTCCAAAAGAAAATCTTCTTCAACTTTTGTACGTGAAAAAATCCCTAACAAAAACAACAATCCCATTATCCCCGCGATTCGAATATCGTTGTGCCTAACCCATAAGAAGAAGCTAAATAAAATACGGTTTACGTGTTTTTTCTTACGTTTACCTTTGTTCTTTTATTTCATTATTTATAATATTAATATGTTTTCTTTTGAGTTTTTTAATCAAAGATTGATACGCAAAAGCAGAAGAATAAACTATGTGAGAACTCAACTAAAAGTCATTATAAACAGAAGAAATAACGTCATGCAAACTGAAACTTTGGTAGTCCAGTTTTGTTTCTATGAAACTCAAAAAGAAAGAAGTGAATCTGAGAGGTTTCTCTTAATCAAACCATAGTTAGGCAATGTCTCACCACAAGAATTACCCACAAGTAAAAACATATTCAAACATAAAGCTAAACGTTTTCTGGTCTTTCTATTTAACACTAAGGCACCATATTTTTATGTGAAGGAAAACAATATCAAAAATATCTACACTTAAAGCGAATTCAGACTAATATATACAAAATAATCTTTACAAAATTGTAACACCTAAAAAAAAACAAGGATAATAAACTTGGTAAAGAATTGTGTTTCCATTGCTACACCTATATTATATGTACCTGTCGGGTTCCATGAGAATCTTTAAGTCTAGGAGGCAAAAAAATATAGTCTTGTCATTTTCTATAACTACTTTTGTGACAAAAATTTAATGATAAATATAAATTTTGTCACTATTTATATACTATTTGTGATAATACTTTTATGTGTCACAATTATTATTACAATAGTAATAAATTTAAGAAAATGTCACAATTATTATTACAACAATGACAAATTCAAAAAAATGTCATAATTATTATTACAACAGTGACAAATTTAAAAAAAATGTTATAAATATTATTTACAATAATAAAAAAATTAAAAAAATGTCACAAAACTTGTATTATAAAATTACAAATCATAAGTAATTATTAAATATATATATATATATATATATATATATAATAAAATTAGTTTTTATAACAATAATATAATTAGTATAAAATTTATTAAATATTTATAGATAAAAATTTATTTATTTTTAGTTATTTGTTATTAATGACATTATTAATTATTAATTATTAATTAGCGTGTTAAAATTTTTCAACAATAACAATATTATAAATTTATATACTTAAATACATATATTTATATTAGAGAAAAAGATTAAATTTATATTATTTTAAATTTAAATTTATGATTTCTTTTCACAAATTAACATGATTTTTCATTTTGTGATGATGATGTATTTAATTTTTAATTGTTTGTAATTAATTAAAAAGTGTTATAACTTTATACTTTTTATTATGACATTAATAAATAATATATTCACTTCAAATTTAAATTTATTATTTTAATTTAACATATAAAATTTAAATTATCTAAATTATTATTATATATATAAGCAAATAATAGTTATATAGATATATATGGATGGAAGTAAAAGGAATAGATATGATTCACTTAAATTTAGATCTTTGAAAAAAAATAAATGTAAGTAATAACAAAGTTTGTTTTGCAAAATAATATAAAACAATAATCAATTTTCATTATTATCATCTTCATCAATAATATTATTTTCTCCATCATCTATTAAATCAATAATTTTTAATGACACAACTTTATTCTCACTACACTCTAAAATTACAATAATATTTATGCACAAATGTATTTGAATTTATGATTTTCTTTTCATTAGTCACTATTATTATTAATGTTTATATTAATATTAATAAAAATAATATTAATATTTATTTCCATTAATCTTGTTAAACTCATAATTGTTTGTACCGGCTAAAGCGTAAAATGTCAACTTATGATATCGTTATAATTTTCTTGATAAAGAGAGTTTCTTTTTTCATAAATCATTTTAGGTCCTTCATATGCCTACTTAAGAATTAGATACTAGTGTAGACATGTTATCGTATATGCTTTCTCGAGTCTTGTCAACATACGAACAAAATACTAAGATCTACATTCCCTACATTATTTATTTATAAATGAATGAGAGCATATAAACATCTACAACTCATACTAACTATTAGATTATTTTCGTCCAATTGTTGTAAAAATGTGCCTTTTTCGCTCCTTGTAAACTATCGAACTCCATTCACCTATGCCTACTTGAGTTTAAGATGTTAGTGAAATGTATAGTACCATATGTTGTCGCTCAAAGAGATAAATTTTTCTGTCTGTTAATCTTCTTAGATTCATAATTGTCTATGCTTGCTAAAGCCTATAAGGTCAATGTATGATATAGGTAGATATCTTTTTAGTTAAATAAATGAGTTTTTGTTCTCACAAATCCCTTTAGAATCATATTGTTTATCCTACTTAAGTATTATAAATTGTGTATGATATTGCCTCACATGTTGTCAGCGAAATAAATGATTTTTTATTTTTTTACTTATCATCCTCTATGCTTTATTAGCTCCTCTACCAGGTCAGTGTAAGAACAAACAATCACCATAAAATACCATAATTTATCTTGATTAACTGTTAAAAATATTATTATTTCATTAATAAAAATTCATACAAGTAAAAATGTGTTAAAATAATATAAATAAGCATTAAAATATACAATACTTACTTATCAACTCAACTATTAATAGAAAATAAACCTCCAAAACAAAAAAAAAATATTTTTTTCAATATTTTAGAGTGATTTTCTATATTTATAAAAGCTCTCAATACTTTAAATACAATTTTTGATTTATTTTTGGCATTTATAGAAAATAGTTAAATAAAAATATTCTCTAAAAAAGTTATATAGGTAAAGTAAAATAAAATACTAAAGACCAAAAGGTTACACAATAAATAATTTAAAATTATTTCTTATGATTTTTTTAAATAAAATAGAAGTCATATTATTAAATTAAAATATGAACTTATCTCCCTCTATGTTTTTCAAACTCCCTCCCAAATGAAATTAAATCCCTCAATCTTTCCGAAACCCAAGTGTTTCTTAAAGCTCTTCTAAATAAAATTAAATGATTCTATCTTTTTCAAAAGCTTTTCACCTTCCCTCCTCTTCTTCCTCCGTCAAAACCCACTTCCCCAATTTATAATTGTTTAATTTCTAATCCAAATTTTCCCTTATTTTTTTCAGTTCAAAACCCTCCACCTTCATTCGTAGTCATTCTCCTCTTCTTCTGTTGAAACCCTAACCTCTAAAATCCACTTCTCCAATTTGTGATTGTTTAATTTCTAATCCAAATTTCCCTCTATTTTTTTCGGTTCAAAACCCTCCACCTTCATTCGTAGTCATTATTCAACATCATTCAAAACCCTTCCCTATTTCTCACACTCTTCACCTACTAAGTCCACAGAGGGGCCATTGGAGGTTCATGCAACGGATTTCTTTTCCGAAACTATTAGAATCAGTCGAGTGAGTTATCGGTCGTTGACAAATTTACTCTTCTGATGGGTTCCAGTGTTTGCAGCAAGGACGTTGCGGAAGAGGATTCTAATACGGCCTAGCAGTTCTGGCAGCTCAACAATGAATCGACTTTACTATTAGCTTTGTGCTCAGCCATGTTGGCAGTGGCGTCAGAATCTACGTTGTTTTCTTTGGCTTTATTCTTTTAGTGTTTTTTTTCTCCAAAATTTTATATTGATGATATTATGTTCCGTTTAACAGGAAGGAGGGCTTTGGATCTTGGCAATATGTGTTTTCTTAATGTTATTCTGCAATGTTTTACATATTGTGCCTCTACATGCAATGCTTTACACATATTGTGCTTGTTTAAATTTTTAGTTTGGTGTTGTTTATACATGTTTAGTTATAGTTTATTGGGTAATCTGTAGTGTTGTTGAGAGACTTTGGAGTTACTTATGATCACTATTTATGCATTACTTTTATGGTTGACTGATTGAGTGAGTGGATTATCTGTAGGGTTGAAATTTGTAAAGCAGTACCTTCACAAGCGTTTGTTCCTTGTTGTTATGTTTATAGTTTGAGTGTCTTTATCCATTTCTCTTGTGTACTTTTTAATTTTTCAAATTGGAAATTTCAGGTCATATGGATCGCTTCTATGTTATCTTCTAGGTCCTCAATGACTTGTTCCATCCCGGATTCAATTTCATTTTCAAAGAAGCAGAGTTCCTTTGATATGTAAACTCCTTTTCTTCTAATATTATTATTAATATTATTGTTCTTGTTGGTTGATGATAGAAAATATTAAGGTGCTTATGTTTGATGCTTAACCGGTTGACATGTCACAAGAATTGTGTCTTGATTGAGATATAATTGGAAGTCTTGCATCTTTGTCCTCCTAAAGCTAACAGTATCTATCATCAGAAAATGTTTTTTGTTCTTTATTATTCTGTCTTGATGAATAATTATAAAATGATGTTTTCTTCTTGTTTCCAAAGATTTGGATAAGTACGGTTTCTTTAACTTGTACTATCCTTAACACTATAAACTGAGTGTTCGTAAGCAGTAGCTCTTCTAAGCCACCGACTGAGTCACAGCCTGAGCAGCATAACAAGGTTACTGGTAAAAAACCTGTTGATAATGCTGGTAAAGCTTTGTTTGTCAAGATCAACATGGATGGAGTTCCAATAAGGAGAAAAGTGGACCTCATTGCTTTAAAATATTATTCTCCAAAGTCTGAATCAGGTGCTTTCTCTTGCCCCTCTCACTCTATAAATAACACATGGAAGGTGGCTAGTGTAGAACCTAGTTAAGCAACAACAGCATCATATCAACTCTCTCTCTTTCTTTAAGAAGATATACAGTTTCATTCTTATGAAAACCATCATCTCTCAAACAACTTCTCTTTAAAGTTTTCTACCTTCTCTCTAGAGTTGTGATCACTACAAGAAAAAGGTTGTTTAGAGACTAATTTTTAGCTATCAAATGAAATGGTTACTAATTGTGACTAAAATAGTCACTAAATTAGATTTTGGTTGCTAAATAACTACAAAATAGAAGTAATGATTGAATTTAGTGACCAATTAAGTCAAATAATTGGTATCTAACATTAGCTACTAAGGTTTTAGTGACCTATACCATTAGATTCTAAATTAGTCTCTAACTTAATTAGATACCAATTTAGAATCTAATGGCATAGGTCACTAAAACTTTGACATCTAATGGTAGATACCAATTATTTGACTTAATTGGTCATTAAATTCAATCATTATTTCTATTTTTTAGCTATTTAGCAACCAAAATTTGATTTGGTGACTATTTTAGTCATAATTAGCAACTATTTCATTCGGTAGCTAAATATTGATATCTAAACAACCTTTTTCTTGTAATGTATCTCATAGGTTATCAAATCGATAATCAGATGACACCCCTAGATTCCTAGCGTTGAGTAGATCAAGAGTGTCTGATCAGATTCTTGAACAGAGTTAGGTTGCCTGTGATTTTAGGGTTTTTTAGTATCTCTACTCTATAGAGGTAAGGGAAGCTAGTTTAAATGTTTTAATGGATATTGTAATTGTTTATTTTATTAAATATGAATTGGATGAATTTGAATTGAATGGAATGAATGTTTATGTATGGTATGATGTAGTATTAATGTTTATGAATGATGTGGTGTGTGATCGAGACATAGTATCTTCAGGAAAGGAGATACTCGTGTTGAGATTATTAGGATGTGCATTGTTTGGGGATTTAGAGGTATCCTGACTCTACTGGTACATTGGATTCATATAGATGAAGATTACTAGTTAGTGAAAAGTCGAAGGAGATTCATATGGCCATATCTGAGGTTTGAAATACGAGCCCGATCGGAATAGGACATATGGATTAACCCTATGCATATGGGATCCGAGGTTTGAAATATGAGCCCGATTGGAATAGACTGTATCCGAAGTTTAAAATATGAGCCCGATCATAACATATGGTTGGTATATGACAGGTGCACACCTATGAGTCTAACTCAATGCACGAGTCTTCTGGAAGTAGAGAGTCCAGTGTCCTTGTATGTGAGATGAATTATGAAAGTTTGAATTGTTGTTGTTTGATTGAGATATAAATTTAATTTATAAAAATCTATTTTTAAAACTCTCTAGCTTACCCTTATTTTTGTGTGGTGTTTGTTTTGTTTTTAAACTACGATGATCGTGTATTACGTAATTATAAACAACTCCAGTGAATTGTTGAAGAAGCTTTATTTTATTTTATCAGTAATTTTACGAAGATATTTTTATTAAATCTTATGTGGAGAAATATAATTTAAAATAAATGATGAATGTATAGATATTTATATTTAAGTTTAGTATATAATTTCCGTGTAATAAAGTTTCTATTATATGAAAAAATATGGATGTTACACTATAAAATATAAAAAATCATGATAATCCACACTCTAATAATAATTGATTAATTGATGCATATAAATAACCTATAAATCTTTTTTTTACTGGTTGACTACAATTAAATAGAATCAACATTTTCACAAGTGACATAAATTAACTGTACGATATTTTAATAAAGAAAATTATGTAAAATAAATTCTCTGGTATTCTTTTTGTTTTCAACAAGTAATGGTCAAAACCAAAATGTTGGTTAAAAAAAGAAAGAATGTGTTGAATAAATTAACCTAGTAAATGGCTAAAAGAAAGGTCAATGAATAAGTGATCTCATTAATACTAATTTCTTTGAACAAGAAGACCATGAAAATTCTAGATAGTCAACGCTAAACATTTTTTCTTCTGACTTTATCAACCACAAATCTTAGTGCATTCAGTCACCCTGGTCAAGGTTTAGTATCACACATTCAGTCACAACAATACGTATTTTTATACGCATGGTTTATGCTCTCTATATTCCTAAATATACATTCATAATTAATTATTGGGGAAGTTCGTCAATTTAATTAGTAGTATCATATTTACATGTAATTTTAATTTTTTAAATCGCTCTTAAAAATTAATGTATGTATAATAATAGTGAATTTTTAATTTTTAAAATAAAATGCTTCAGTTATTCGATGCTTATATGAGAAACAAAAATTCCATGCGTAATATTATATATTAAAAAAATTAAGATCTATATTTTGTCTTTTTTTTATTAGATGTTATACAAAAATGAAAGAAAATATTTAAAATCACTGTTAGGTGCATATGGAAGTTAAGGGCGATGCAATATCTAAAATGTATTGATGATAGTGACTAAGCTTTAAAAAGCCTAAAGTAATATATATATATATATATATATATATATATATATATATATATATATATATTTAGAACATATATTTAACAATAATGATAAACTCAAATAAAAAATGACTTCTGAGTATAAGTGTAAATATAAAGTACATATTAAATAAAAACAAATAAGTTGAAAACTATATAAAAATTTACAAATATAATGTATTAAGATTTTAGATTAGATGTGTTACCGTTTTATTTGTGTAATTAGCTCATCTAGATAAAGATCTTATGTCTTACCAGCTCAAATTTTTGAAAAGTGATTAATCCGGTCAAGTCTTGAGTCAACGTATTATTAGTAAAACACGTAGATTAATATATTTTTAATTAGATAATTTGCTAAGTTAAGGATATATTATATAAAACTATTTCTACCACAATATTTCAAATAAATCTTTGCAGCCATATAGTCAGATTTTGGGTTATATTATTCTCAAATACTCTTTCTCTCACTCAAATATTTCAACCGAGGTCTGTTCACACTGATTTATGCCATTTGCATTGTTGATTTTTGTTTTTGACAGCAGCGCATTGCCAATATTTAAAACACTAATTTGTATGTGAATTTAATAAAGATAGATATACACTATAATTTTATACATAAATATTTGTAATTAATGAATTGTTATGATCAAAATAAAAAAATTGAAAAAAGAAACATATTATATAAACTTTTAATATTTTTCTTAAAACTAATAAAACACATACACTTATTTTTTTTCATTTTTTTTATTTTTGGTTTACTTTCTCTTTCTATTTCTTTTCCACCGCATCAATTATACATATTGTTTATTTCGATAATTTTTATGCTATTCTCTTAAAATGATAATAAAATACACAACTTTAATTAAGAGATCAGTCATACAACAAAAATTATATAAAGTAAAGACATTAAATTTATAGGTTTTATTTTTTATATCTTTCTCATTTCTAGTTAATGTGAGATTTAAATTCACACTTAGATACTTAATAAATATTTCAACTAGTTTTGATTATAATTGTAATTATATCTTACACCAATTTAATTTAGTTTTTTTTATTATGACATGTATTTATGTAATAATTGATACCGCAGTAAAATATTTTCTATTTATTATTTAAAAGATTGATTAGAGAAAAAATATACTAAAATAAAAGAGATTCATAGTTGAGAAGAAAATTATTAAAAATTTATATGTGAATTTAAATTTTATATTCATACTTAAGAAGAAAATTTTATACTAAAAATCCTCCGAAAGGTAGACACTCTTGAATTTGTTAAGTTATGGAGAACTTGGCAACTCGTCCTGAATCTCTCGTACGCGTGAAGACCAATATTAAGCATTTGTTAGAAGTGTAGAAGAGAAAATGAAAGTGGGAATGGTGCAGCTAAAACTAGAACGACGGAAACTAAGATTGCAGCTTGAAAAATCCAATTCAAACATTTTGGCAACCATATATGTCTCTAGATACACTGAACAGGTCATGGTCCTTGGCCATTCCTTGTCTCTTTCAAACCCCACAACATTCTTACAAACTTTTACATATATAAATATTTTTAAAATAAAAAAATCAAACTAGCTTTTACAAATAAACAAAAATTTAGAAGTTATACAGAAGAATTTTTACAAATAATTTATTTCTCTGGTTGGACAAACTTTTTTCTACAAGATATTCTAAGAAAGAAAAATAAAAAACTAAACAAATTATTTTATAAATTCAAATTAAAGTATGTATAAAATAATTTAAATATTTATTTTTACAATTTTCTAACTTCTTGTATTTAATTTGTGTTTAATTTATAAAAAAGTTCGTTTAATTTTTATTTTTTCATAAAAAAATGTTTTCTAGACAAACGTTTTAGGGAAACTTTGTTCATAAATTAACGAATTTATTTTAATTGATGTTATTTTCTCTTTTAAAAGTCTTTGTATTTTTTTTTTACAAACATTCCTGTATTATTCTTTCCAAAAATACCCCCTTAGATGTGATACCATGAATTCATGACATGATTAAAGATTCACCACCAATAATTTCATAAATATAAGTAATATAGTCCTTTGTTTGAATTGCTAAAAATAAAAGAAAAAATACTAATAAAATAAGTTCAAAATTGAATAGTTTAACTTTTATCTTCAAAAAATGACACTTTAGATTCTATTGGAATTTTTCATGTGAAAGATTTGGTATTTTTTTTTATTGTTTCTCAAAAGTATGAAGACGAGAACTATGCATGCAAAGAGAAGCATCACGAACGTGAAAAAGAAAAAAGAAATATCCAGCAAAAAGGAAACACGTATAAGAGAAAGAAAAAGATTTTATCTAATCTGATAAAGTAAAAAAGCACTTTTACAGAAAAAGACTGAGCCTACTAAATAGGCAATAGAAAAACTACAGACAACAGAAAAATAAAAAACTAAAACTAAAACCTCAAAAGCAAAAAACGAAAGCTGTACAAGGGACGAAAAAGCAAATGTAGAAGTCCTGCTCAAGCTGCATTATGTATGTTTATCAATCCGAGTTTGGAAATGATAAGATTAAATCTTGCTGGCTCAAGTGACTTAGTGAATATATTTGCAGCTAGCTGACGAGAAGTTATGGAAAATAATCGAAATAAATTTGGAGTTTTTTACAAACAAAATAATTTCTATTAATTTCGTTTATTTATTAAAGTTGAGGTTTAAAGTTATTTATATTACTAATTGGTTATCATAATATACAAGATTTTAGAAAACGAGTGACGAATCCTAAATCATCAAAAAAAATATTTTAATCATTTTCCTTTATAAGTTAAAGTTACGAGAGTTTGATATTCAGTTTCGGATAATCAAGGTGAGGTGGTTGATTGTTTTTTTTAGAGACGAGATATGTTTTAATGAAGACACAAAAACCTATGACAGAATGTCTAGTTTGAGTACACGTTGCTCAATCAGAATTAATGAATCTTTTTAGTTAAAAGCTTGAGTTATTGGAAAGAACAATCCTTGTTCACTGTGTATTTTTAATATACCTCATACATGTTGTTCACCATTGTAATGAATTATGGTTGGAGCTTGTAAAAACTGACTTAAAAATTGAATGACATAGCTTATGTCAGGTCTAGTGATAGTAATATATAACAACTTACCAAACAAACGTTGATATGAGTTTATGTCTTGTAGAGGAGTTCCTTCTTCAAACATATGTTTGATATTAGGAGTAGAATACAGTTTGGCTACAAGTAATCCAATTTCTACAAGAAGATTGAGCGCATACTTTTATTGTGAAACATGAATACTTGTGCTATATCGAGCGCATACTTCTATATAGTTTTCCTAAGTCTTTTATCTTGAAAGTATAATATCATCATACACAATGAAAATGATAAAATAATCACATGTTTTCTTTATAAATAAAGAGTAATTTGCAGTGGATTGAAAGAATTTGATACTTTTAAGGGAAGAGAATAACTTGGAAAACCAATGTTTATCTGCCTGTTTCAAGTCATATAGGGATTTCGTTAATTTGCAAACCTGTTCAAATTTTGAAACAATAATTCCAGGTAGTGAAAGCATGTAAACATCTTCATTTAGCTCTCCATGTAGGAATTCATTATTTACATTTAATTGTTGTAGATGTCAATTATGTATAGAAGCTAAGGTAGGAGTAATCTAATTATTGTTAACTTTGTAGCTCTGGCAGAAAGTGACCATGTAACTAATCCCTTCTAATTGGGTGTTACCCTTTGCAATAACTCTGGCTTTGTACCTTTCTATCTTTTAATCAAAATTGTATTTAATCATTTAATCTTAAAAACCCATACAGTAATATGGTAAGTTTGTCATGCACCAAATTTGATTATGTTACAAAGTCTTTATTTCTTGCTTCACACGACTTAGTATCTTTGTTGCCTCAATATAGGTTTATGGTTCACCACTGAAAGATATTGCTAAAGTATAGTGAAGTTGATTTGGGAATAACATATCATAGTTAATAGTAAAAGAAATGGGATAAATTACATTTTTAGAATTAACAGTGACATTTATTGTAGCATGATTAATAATTTGATGGTGATAATCCTTTAAAAAGGTAGGTCATCTTCTATTTTTATTTGAACATCTTATATTCTAGGAGTTTTGATCAACATCAGTATCACCACAGTTCATTTACAATATTTTCACTGGAAACAGGTTCAAGGAAAAAGTAAAATTGAAACTATTATGAGGGAAGTTTTTATCTATATCAAAACTATAATTCTTTATGTAAGGAAAGACATGTTCATAAAATCTAATATTTATGAAATCAATATTTCTCTACTCTCAATATCCAAAACAATGTAGCTGTTAGTACCACTTTTATATCCAAGAAAAACATATTTCTTGGCTCTAAGATCAAACTTGGATCTGTTTCTTTCCATAATGCAAAACAAAACATATTGAACCAAAGACTCTTAAATTATGTTGATCGTGTAACTCATTATAAACTAACTTATAAGGAGATTTCTTTCATGAAGTGTTAGACAAAATTATATTAATCAAATGAACAACATGAAACACTACAAAGATTCAATAGGTTTTATGTATTTTAGATTGAAAGAGCAAACTTCTAGTTACATTATGAATGTGTTGATGCTTTCTTTCCACAATCAAATTTTGTTGTTGTGTTTCTATGCAACTATTTTTTATGAATAATGCCAAGATTATTGTATAAATTTGTATATGCAAACTCGCCTATATCATTAAATCTAAAAGGTTTTAATTTAATATCAAACTGATTATGTATCAGGTTAATAAAATTAAACATACCATTTCTAGTTTCAACTTGGTTGTTCATAAGAAAGATCCAAGTGTAGCGGCTATGGTCATCTACAATGGTAAATAAAAACACATACCCATTAATAGATGGGACAACACAAGGTCCCAATATATCTACATGAATGATATTTAGGATATGCTTGGAATGATTTTAGTTTGGAGAAAAAATAGTTTATGTTGTTTTGCATAATGACAATTATTACAAATATCATTTTCTTTAAAAAAAATAAGGATAAGTACCGTTGATGTGTCAAAGTATTTTGTCAAAGGGATGCCCCAACTTGTGATGCTAGATATCTTCATTACATTTTCTGTTATCAAGAATTTCAGAATCAATAACATTCATGGAGACTTTTCATCTAAGTATTTGCAAGAAATATAATTCATCACATAACTTAGCTAGATTAATCATCCTTAATGAGATTGTGTCCTGGATCTACCATTTCTTAGAAGAAAAAAAAACATTTTGCAATTAAGAGAAGCAATAACACATTGAACAAAAACTAGATTAAATATGAATTTTGATATGTATAAAACATCATACAAGAGAAAACTATCTGATATTTGAATAATTCATGCATGTTTAGTAATGACATGAGAATTATTTGGTAGTTTAACAGTTATAAGTCTTATTTTATAAAATCTTGTAAAATGCAATTTTGAATGAGTAACATGATGTGTTGCTCCTGTATCTAGAATCTAAGAATTCTCACCTTTCTTGTTTTGTTCAGAAGAAAACTCACCAATGAAGTTGTTCATCCTATGGTCAGATTCATATTTTAATTCTTGAATGATCTTCAAAATATGTTGAACATATTATTGTATAAATTAAACATTTTCTTGGTTAAAGGTATGTTGACCTTCTTGATCGACATTATCAAATTTATCAACAGTATAATTCTTATTATGAGAAACTATGTTGTTAACAACATGATTACTCTTGTGCTTGTACCATGAAGGCAATCTATGTTTTGGAAAACATTTATCTGCAATATAATTCATTTTTTGACAATAACTACACCACTTATCATGATTATGATTTCAGCCTCTTCCTTCACCATATGGTTTCCACGCAATCCTATTATTTTTACTTTGGTTTCTAGTGTTTATTAGAACTTTACTGCCAAGAACCATATTCCATGTTCACTACCTCTTATTTATTATAGGACAAGAGAAAACACAAGATTAATGTTAAGGAAGATATTCATGAGTAAGTTTTGCATTTTAATAGTACCATAAAGATCATTGAGATCCTTCAAAAAAACATATAGCATATTCAAGGTCTTTGTGCTTGATCACGTTTCTCTTCAAATCACAACTGCATTTCACCTCACAAACGCATCTTGGAGTTGGTCTCAATGACTCAAGTTCTTTCCACAATGCTTTTAAGTCTGTAAAATATTTAGATACACTTCTTTCTCTTTGCTTTATAGAATAAATCTCTTGCAAAAGATTTGAAACCTTAATTGATCTCTCTCAGAAAATCTCTCTTTTAAATACTCTCAAAGATCCACAACATTATCTATGTAAATAGTGTTTTGCGTTATCTATTCACTAACAACTCAAGTAATCTATGAGATCATCATAATGTTGCATCTTCTCCATGCTTCATAAAAAATGATTCCTTGTTATAGAATGATAAAAAAAATTATCTCACTACAAGAAAAAGGTTGTTTATAGGCCAATTTTTAGCTACTAAATGAAATGGTTACTAATTGTGACAAAAATAGTCACCATAATAGATTTTGGTTGCTAAATAACTACAAAATAGAAGTAATGATTGAATTTAGTGACTAATTAAGTCAAATAATTGGTATCTAACATTAGCTATCAAGGTTTTAGTGACCTATACTATTAGATTCTAAATTAGTTTCTAACTTAATTAGATACCAATTTAGAATCTAATGACATAGTTCACTAAAACTTTGGTATCTAATGTTAAATACCAATTATTTGACTTAATTGGTTACTAAATTCTATCATTATTTTTGTTTTGTAGTTATTTAATAATCAAAATTTAATTTGATAACTATTTTGATCATAATTAGCAACTATCTTATTTGATAACTAAATATTAGTCTCTAAATAACTTTTTTCTTGTAGTGTCTGTAAACTTCAATTTATTCTTTGATAATGAAAGTCATTTTGATCCTATGTAGATAATTGGTATATTAATAAAGATGATTATAGGATTTTCTCCAGAATTATAGACTAGAGAAATTCTAAAAATTATCTATGTTGTTAGCTTCAATTAAAGTCTCCATGAAAACAAAATAGCGAAAAGATGAATAAACAAATTCAAGAAACCGAGAAAGAAAAAATAAAAGGAACAGCGGCAGCAGAGAAGTGTCAACATGCCCTAAATATTGAAAATTTTCGTAGCAAAGATGTGAAAGATCTGGTAAAAAATACTCTTCGTTGCTTCTCAAAAGTATAAAGACGAGAACTCTGCATAAACACTAAGCATGCATGCAAAGAGAAGCATCATGTACGCGATAGAGCAAATGAAAAAGATCCAAAGAGAAAGTGACAAGTGTGGACGAGAGAAAAATATTTTATCTAATAATCTAATAAATTGATAAACACTTTTACAGAAAAAGACTAAGCCTATTAAATAAGCAACAGAAAAACTATTGAAAAAAAAAAATCGAAAACTAAAAACTCAAAATCAAACACAAAAGTTGATACAAAGGATGAAACACCAAATGCAATTGTATTTTATCTAAACATTTTTATTATTATTTTATAACGGCGTTGATAATCTATGGAAGAAAGTAATTCATGATCAGTGCTTATCTTTGTATTTAGTTATTCAAAATAAATTTTAAGTTAGTTAAGATTTTTTGTGTATATTATAATTTGATAATCTAAAGCAATAGATATTAAATTATAAATGACAAAAAGAACATATGTTAACAAACATTTTTGTAAATTTCACTTCAAAAATGAGTTGAAAATGTTATTGAAACGTTAAATTCATAAATATATATTAGTAAAATCTGATTATTGTAGATAAAACTTAGTTCCTCAAAGTTTTTCTTGTTTATTTAGTATATAGATTAAACTTTAAAATATTTAATCTATCTTACTCCATCTACTTCACCATAACGTCCTTATGTTTAAAAGCACGTTCGAAGTGTTAAAACAGTGTTACGAACTTTTTAAAGAAGCCTTTAATGATATTTTTTAGCTAATTTTATCAATTTAACTCGTGGTTTTTTAATTAAAAAATATATAAATAGAAAAATTGTTGTTTTTTTTAAGAAAATGCAAAATCAATTATAGAATTCTTAGCATAAAATTATTAAAGAAAAATTGCATAGTTTGACATAATTAGTTTAAGACGAATATACTTGTGGACGATTTTCATGAACTCCAAACAAATACACGTTCAACACGAATAACTAAAAGTATACTTACACCTTTTTTCTGTTTATTGTATAAAAAAGTATATTTGAAGTGAATATTACGAAGCGAGATTAGCTTTATCTATTTAACTATTTTAGAAATATTATTCTGTTATTTAAGTAATACAAACTTACTTAAAGAAACACTTTAATAAACTTTTGATGCTAATTAATATCCTTGAACTCGGATAAGTAAAAAAATTACATAAACAAGAATTAAAATTACACTAAAAGTAATCAAACTAATAAATTTATCATTAAAAAATAAATTAATAAAAATGATATCGTATTCAATCATTTATCTGGTGGTTTTAAATTAGGATTTGATTTTTCAAAATTATTTCTCCTCTTATTCCAATATATGCTAATAGTGATAAAAAATATTTAATATTTTTTCTTAATTTCGTCCAAATGTTCTTAATTTGTTTCAAACTTCTTTTTAAAAATAAATTAATAAGATTTCTTTTATTAAATGTATGATGATTTTAGGTTATTATAATTACATATCACATTTGTTATGAAGTCACATGTCAATAATTTTAATTGATGAAGTATTATTAGTTATTTATGTTATTTTTCATTTTTATAAAAAATTATTTATAAAAAATAAATTGAAAATATTTAAAATAATTTGATAAAATTTAAAATATTGTTATAACATTACTTTGACAAAAAAAATATTTAGTAAGATAAATTAAATTAAAATTTAAATAATATGACAAAACTTAAAAATTCATTATAATTATAAAACTAGACAAAAAGTTATTAAATAATTGAAGAAGAACAAATAGATTTCACATTATGAGAATATGAAAAAAAATTAAATAATATGACAAAACTAAAAGGATGACTGAATGCATTGATTGTTAATGTACTGTAAAAGAAAAAGAAACTATAACTCTTCTTCTGCACTTCGAAATTCGTGCATTTGCCAGGTTCCATAAATCCATGAAAGTGCAATGCAATATTTGATAAATGTGGGAGATGCAACTTCAACAGTACAAAGTTCTGTTCTCTCACTCTCTCACGTCACAAGTAACAGAAACAACACGCATCAAATCAACTTTTGCAGCTTTTATTTCTAAGTTTCTTAATATGTCATATAACAAATAATTCTAAACAAAATATTATTGTTTTAAATATAAATAACTTTTTCGTAAATAGTGATTTACTATAATTAATATTTACACTTTAATATATTTTTATAAATCACTTTAATTTTATTAATTCTTTTTAAATTCTATTAATAATTAAGAAATTGACCATTTGATCTTTAATGATTATTATATATGTTTATTAAAAAAGTTAACGTTAATATGTAATCCATTTTAAAAGAAATTTTATTTTTATCTTTTACTTTTTTATATTGTAAATTTAAAACTTTTAATAGTTCTTTTAAAATTAATGGTATGTTAATGTTACTTCTAAATCCACATAACAATTAGTGAAATTGAAACACAAATTCAATTATATTAATTATTAATAAAATTCAAACAAAATTAAAATTATTGTATTAAGATTATACAAAATATATTAATAGAAGTCAGCTTATTTGGTATTTAGTAATTATTTTATTAATATACAATTAATCTTATTAATTTTATTAAGAAAAACAAAGAGTAGAAGAGTCTATTAAAAATTAATTGTATATTAATATCAATTTTTCTTTAGATAAATACGATAAATACACATAACAATTACACTAAACAGACTTTGAGTTATTCCAATCATTAAGTGATTTAAATAAAACTAATAAAACTAAAACTTTTGTATCAAAATTGTAATTTTTTTATTAGACTAAAATAAAATATACAAATATTTATTATACTGCTTACCCATTACTTTCTTGTAATGACAAAAGAAACTAAGTATTCTTTATTTTTTTTTTTTAGACATTGCCGACTACTATGTTTGTCACATACGATTATGTAATAATTAAACATGATTTTCATGTGGGACCAGTGTGGTCGTAAATTTCTAATAATGCGTTTCAATGAGGGGTCCTTCTCACAAGGATACTTTCCCACAAACAAAAATATAATCCTATTGTTTAGTATCATATTTGTATTGTCTTCAAGAATAATTTAAATTATTGATTCAAACAAATTATAATTTGTGAAAAAATAATAATTTTATAGCATTTTTAAATTACAATTTGATCATCTTAACCCAATAAGATCATAGAGCTGTTTTCCTTTGGACATTTCTTTTATATTAATACGTGTATCCAATCACATATATTTGGCATATACTTTTCTATACTTTTCTACTTACATGATCATATATTATATAACCAATTCGAATAACATATGGTTGGGGTATAGACAAATGAATTGAGTTTTCGATAATTCAATTTCGCTCATAAAAAAGTTGATGGATCAGATTTGACTTATTTAATTAAAAACTTGAATTAAACTTGTTAAAAAGAATATTAAGCACGAGTTTAATTTTTTTTAGCTCATTTATAATAAACTACTTTTTGTTTTATGATTTTCTTAAAATTATCTATAAACTTTATCAATATATAATCTATAATTTACTTCTATATTAACCTACCAGTAAATAAATATGACTAAATTCATTTCTCAGAAAAAAAAATATTGATATATTAAAAAAGAGGCTAGTGTTTTTCACAAATGCAAAAATCAAATTATAGCATATTCACTAACTATTACATTATTTAATATTTTTTATTGAATCATATTTCTTTAAAATTCAATATTAAATTGAAAGTCTTGAGCGTATAAATTATATGTATAACATTGAATTAAAATTATTGTATATTTTTTATATAGATTAAAATCAAACACAATACATATTTTAAAAAATATATATAAAAATATAAACATTTTATTATTATTTTTCAATCTTAACAAAAACTAAGGTTAATAATATAATAAAGACGATGATATAAAATTATTATATCGTTTGAATCAATAAAATTAACTTTTTATATTAAGATAGCTACCACCCTATACAAAAGTATACACACCCCCGAAACATCCATTGCTATTTATTAGGGTAAATAATTTTTTTAATGGGTGATAATTTTTTCTTTCTGAAAAAAAATGATTTAATTATCAAATATATAAAAATATGCGAGAATTACATCATGTTTATATCTTGATGACAAATTGATAATACGATTTATAATTAATACAAAGTTGTTTTTTAAAAAGTACAACTTGATATCAAATTCATCTTAAACACTATTCACAAAATATCAAATAAAACATAAAAAAAAGGCGTAATTGTCCCACTTTTTACATGTTCACGCCCTAAACTATAATGTTAGTTATTTTATTTCATAGATTCTAATGGTCCACATTATATTATCGGTAATTGTCTCACTTTATAGTTTATTATAGAAAATTGATATTCAGGGTTCATAAAAAATCCATGTTTATGAGTAAAAATTGATGTAAATTAGTTAATAGTATTTAATTTGTGTTTCACGTGTCGTGAGTTTTAAAATTATAAAAACTAATTTATTAGTGTAAGTATTTGAAGGCCATTTTTAAGTAATGTTGACTGAATTTTGAATTAATATTCAAATTATAAGATTACTGATATATCACTACATAATTCATCATAATTCATGTAACTAAAGTATATTAAATATTTAATAAATTTTGATATTTAAAAAAAATAATTGCAATCAAATCAAGTTAAGTATTACTTCAATTTAAAGTTATAGGTTAAGCTAAAATACTGTATTCATTAGTTTATGAGTTGTATTAACTATTTTAAATATACTTTAACTTATTTTATATCTCGTATTAAATATATATTATGGTAATAACTAGCATGTTTAAGCGGCAATATGTTCAAGGCACAACATGTTGATGTGTGGTTTTTTTGTCAAGAGAAATATATTGACGAAAATATAAGAAAAAAATGTGATAAGAGAAATTTGAGTATGAATACATTTATTTAAAAAAATGAAGAGAAATCTTAAGTTTTCGTTCATACAAATTAACTCGCATAAATCATAAAAATCTCTATTCTAAATTATTAATACAGACAAATTCTAATTTTGTCAATACTAACTTAAATAAATATTAAAACTTTATATTAATTTTAGTTAAATCAATACTAATATAAATAAATATTAAAAATAAAAAATTAATATTAATAAATAATATTAAATTAATAAAATAAATATTAATATTAGCTAACTAACATTAAATTTAACAAGTATTAAAAATTAATTATATTAACGTCAATACAATTCACCCTAACTTAGTAATGGTTAAGTCAACACTACTTTAACTCATGAATCAGTTAAAAAAAAAGAAACTTGTATATAAATTATAAATTAATTTAGTTGTTAAAAATACTAATTTCAATTTATTAAGAAACTAATTTCACTTTGTTTTGTAAAATTGCATGAAGAAATCCGTCCCACCTATATGTATGCCCCCATTTAGCCTTTGGAAAACAATATAACCACTTACCCATTTTGCTACAAATTAATATTATAGCTATGTGAACTTGTCTGAGGTAAAATATTAGATGACGAATGAGAAAGAAACGCAAAGAAAAAGAAAGAATAGCTTAGCACGAAAGCAATGTGGTCATGGTCATTCAGAATAAATGTGGCTCCACTGGTCAGCGTGACGATACGTAGACGCAATGGGAACAAAGGCCAAAACAAAATAGTTCGAAGAGAGACACAAATCAACGTTTCCGCGTAGACAGATCACACTCCGTTTAGCAACTGTGACCCTCTCTCTCTAACAAATAAAAATATTATAAATATTTAATACTCCAAATATATATTACAAAATGTGGGAAACCAAATTTTGTAATATTAAAAATAATCCAAGATTGCTCGTCCAAATATGAAAGTGGATAAGCATTATTTTATATCCAAACATGTCCCATGAGAAGGTCACTTTGGATTTTCATCATTATCAATTCATCACCAAAATTGAAAGAGGACATGTTTCAATGCTATATAATATAACCGGAGAAACATCTAAATGGGGCTGATTAGATTATATTATATTAGGGTAGATTACATTATTTATAAAATTTGCAACTTTTGAGAAAATATTAATTTACTGCGAATCTACCTTTTTCAGACATGTTATTAGGACCTTATTTGCATACGACAAATTGTTTTGTTTTTGTACTTTGCATTTTACGAGAAAAGAATATTAAACTACATATGTTTGTTGTTTTATTATCTGAAATAGGAACACATAAAAATAAATAGCCATGATTCTTGTAATCCTTTTTTTTTTCTTTCTCAAATACGATCTTTTTAGACGTTGACTGTCCTTAAACAAACAGATTAAGTAAAATTTGATGATGTTAGCCAAACTTTTTTACTTGTTCAAAATAAACAGCATATCGTGTTGATTAATATTTAATAACTGTTATGAAATTATGTGAACTAATTAAACTGTAACAACAACAAGAAAAAAAAAAAAAAAAAAAAAAAAAAAAAAAAAACCTTGTCGAGCAAAGCAAATCTCTCTTTTTCCTCTTAACGCTATTCACAACACAACTGTCTCGTCTCGTGTTCCCACCACCCCATATATAACCCTTTCTTTTCTCTTCTTTTCTCTCTCTATCTCTTCCCAAAGGAAAATCCATCTTTTTTCTGTGTGATCAGAGGGGTAACAACGATTGCTTCTTCAATTCTTTCTAGAATATAACTTAGATTCGATCAAGTCACACACTTTTCTTCGATTTGAATGGAGGGTCATCATCTCCATCGCCACCATGGCCAACAACAACAACAACAAAGGCTTCCTCAGAATACGAGTGCCAACGTGGATGCGACTGATAGGTTTCCCCAATGGAGCATCCAAGAGACTAAGGAGTTTCTAGTGATTCGTGCAGAGCTGGATCAGACTTTCATGGAGACTAAGAGGAACAAGCAGTTGTGGGAAGTCATCTCAACAAGAATGAAGGAAAAGGGTTACCATAGAAGCGCAGAGCAGTGCAAGTGCAAGTGGAAAAACCTGGTTACTCGCTACAAGGTATATTTGTTCATTCATTGATCTCTCTGTGTGTATTAAACTCATAAAAGAAAAGATAAAATCCATGTTTTACTCAAATTGATAAGAGTCTAAAATTTAGTTTAAATCTTGCCTATAAAGAAATTCATGCATATAAAGAAAAAAAATGACCTCCTAGCCTCTCATAAATTAGAAAAACTTCATGGTATTTATGAAAAATTGAAGTCTTTGGTGTTCTTATTCAGATACTCTCTCTCCCTTCATCTTTTTTCTTGGTGGGTTTAAATTCATTGAAGTATATATTGACTCAAAAAATAACTGTAGTAAAATGCTTATCTTTTTTCTGGATGCCATAAGAATTATATTAAATTAACTTTTTTTCTCTCATGAAAAAGGTGGGATTAATTAAAAAATAACGCGAGCTTAACAGACTTCAATAAAATAGTTGTTAAGGGTGTTTGAATAAGTTATAACTGGTGTTAGTTGTTGTAAGCTTTATCTATAGGTTTCATTTTACATAAACTAAATGGTATTTTCGTTTTTGAGATGTGAAGGGGTTTGAAACAATGGAGCAAGAAGCGACGAGGCAGCAATTCCCATTTTACAATGAATTCAATGCGATTTTCACAGCAAGGATGCAGAGAATGCTGTGGGCTGAAGCTGAGGGTGGATCGAAGAAGAACAAGGGGACGCAGCTCTCATCGGATGAAGAAGAAGATGGCAATGAAGAGAGTGCAGAAGGTGGAGGGGGAAGAAAGAAGAAGAAGGCAAAGATAGCTAGTGGGGGTGGTGGTGGTGGTGGCAGCAGTTTGAACAGTTTGAAGGAGATTTTGGAGGAGTTCATGAGGCAACAAATGCAGATAGAAGCACAATGGATGGAAGCATTTGAAGCAAGGGAAAATGAGAGGAGGTTGAAGGAGATGGAGTGGAGGCAAGCCATGGAGGTGTTGGAGAATGAGAGGATAATGATGGAAGAAAGATGGAGAGAAAGGGAGGAACAAAGGAGGATTAGAGAAGAAGCTAGGGCTGAGAAGAGGGATGCTCTAATCACAGCTTTGCTAAACAAGCTAGAGAGGCAAGAAATGTGATGATCAAGATTTGAAGACTTCACTTCCATGATGATATCTCCACACATTTGAAGAGGTTAGTGTTGGATTGTTCACAAGAAAATACAAATATAGTGGGCACCAGGAAAAAAAGGCAAGAGATGTAGTTTAGTAGTTAGGAAGCCAAGTAGGCAAATAGTGTATGTTTTTCTCTTCCATGAAAGAAGCTTTGATGACAGATTTGTTCTTAGTAAAAATTCTTAGAAAAAAATTAACTTTATGGCATTCTTGTGATTTTGTCCACTTGTGCTTCTTCTATCTCACTTCTGTTTTGCCCACCAGAGGCTTTCTAATTTAGCCATTGCAAAAAAATAAGAACCATAATTTTTGGTTACTTGCTTTTCTTTAATAGATTGGGCGATGGTAATTATGGGTTTTGGCCGTACATGTAGGCACTAGCTCTGTTATCATTGAGAAAAGACTATCTTGTGTGTGATTGTGTGTCCCCCCAAGAAATATAAGAATGTTTCAAAGAGCCTCTTGATCTGGTAGTAGGTGTAGATGGATGTATAAACTATAGTGAGCACTATATGGTTCAAATTCTCATTTACCTAACAAACAAACAATTGAAAACAGGCACAATATCATTGTCCGCAATATAATGCTCGCCATAATTGCTATGCCATATATTTACACCAGTTTTATCTTTTATGGTTAATGGATCATTTGTTGAAATGCTTCACTTCACACAAAGTGCCCTTAGTTTCACTTTCAGTTCAACTCAAAAAGAAAAGAATACAAGTTTATGTATATGTTGCTACTCTTTCATATATATATGTACCAATATTCATACTTTGGACACAAGCAGAAGTAGGGTTAAGTTAATTATGATCTAATTATAAGTTGTATTCACTTCAAGTTCATGGTCTTAAAAGGTTGAGAACAGTGAAGAGATATAATAATCTCTTCCTATGTTTGAATGAAATGACTATTTTTTTTCAGCAAAATGATTTCCATGTTGACCCTCTACAAAGGAAAATAATTGGGTAACCCAAGTTTTCGAAAATGAACCATAATTAATCTCCTAGTTAAGGATAAATTTGAGAGCTCAAGTTTCCATTTGTATCCACATTAGGATATTTTGACAGCTAGCTGATATGGTTTTGCATGCACACGAGAGTTCTTCAAGGGTTAGTGACATTGACCTGTGTACGTGAGAAAGCTAGCTATAGGTGTAATAGGAGCAGGAGAAAAGTTATATCAACCTTAGGTATGAACTCATGACTTTTATCAGATAAATTTCTGCTGCATGTTACCATGTTTAATAGTCATCAATTTATGAACACGCATGCTAAATCGACTTCCTTTTTTTCCGTCAGGAATAACTAGTTAAGGCAAAAGAAGAAATGGAGCCATAACATAGATAACTAAGTGAAAAATCTTATTTGGAAAAAGAAACTAGAATATACAGCTTTGTGATTCCTTTCTGGTTAATTCAATAAATGAAGATCCAATATAAATGAAAGAATTAATAAAATTAATTCAAGTATATATACAGTCCCTCTCTCTCTCTCTCTTTATATATATATATATATATATATATATATATATATATATATATATATATTAAAATACCTAGATATACTCATTCACATACTTGAGGTAATTAATGCTTAGGTAATGTGGCTAACTGAGACTCAGTGTTATACATAAACTTCAAAATTGATATATTATTAAACTTTGCTGTGTTCGAGTCATAGAAAGAAGCTAATGTGTATAAATGTTTTCATATTATTTAAATTTCTGATGTTACTTTATTATTAGTTATTTAAAAAAAATTACCACTTACCAAAATTTTCAATTAAACCAAAATTATAATAATGTTTTCCTTATATACAATTTCAATCAACCAGGTATACAATATACAATATTTTTTAGGGATTTATACACACCCACACACATATATATATATATCTATATGAAACATGGTTCATTTAGTGGTGTAATCCATTACATAACTATAAGCATTGCTTTAGTAGAAGAAAACATACTGTGTTGGTGTGGGTAAGCTGCATACAGTTTCAAAATGAAAACTAGTGAAAGTGACTTATATATTATTTAGATCTCAAAAAAAGAAAAAGAAAAATGTATCAATGAGAAATACTGAATCACATCATAGTGTATTTGACTACTTATCGATAATAATTATGTTTGTGCTTGTTTATTCTACGTAGTGTTTTTAGATTTAATGATAGATAATAATTAATTTGGATTACTTACTTCTTAATCAACAAATGCTTGAGTGTTACTTGCGTATACGACATGCTCAATGTGTTATTAATTAACGAAACGAACTTTCACATTAGTCTTTCACATTAGTATATATACCTTTTGGTTGTGCATCACCAAAATTGTGTATTTGGACCTCACTATTCACATGTTACGAATTATATTAATTTAATTTCTTAAGTTAAGCTGATAGGTCCAGGAAAAAAAAAAACTGATTTAGCATCGATATTCTAGACTCTTACTTAGATTGGTGAATTCCCTGTACTTCCTGTGACATACCAGTTGGTGACTAATTAAATTTAATAAATGATTAAATATATCAATTGCATGACCAAATCATTGATTGAATCTATATGAGGCTGAAAAAGTGATGTAAATATATGTTTACATACTCTTTTAACCAAAAAGAAACTTGATTGAGTAATGAAATGAATGGATGAGTAATTACAAAAAAGTGTCATTCCATGAGAAAAAAACAATATAACAAGAGTCAACAGGATTCACTCATGTATCATCATCATAGTGATGGAAAATAAATTCAGAATTTTATATATAGCAATGAACATGTCCTATTTAGAGTTTGTACATACAAGAGCATCATCTAATATTTTCTCAGTCAGTTTTTCTAATATATTATTTAATAAAACTAAGTTTTTTATCAGCAATATAAATTTATAGAGAGAGAAAACAAAAACACCAAGAAGTACCATGTACAAAATACAAGTTGATTTGAGATATTTACCCTTAACTTAACTATGCAGACAAAGTTTAGATTTACTAATATTAGGTAAGTATAAATACTGTAGTTTCCAACAAAAGTTTTCTATTCATCATGAAGGTGGAAAAAGAAGATAGAAATTAAAAAGAAAAAAAAAACAAAAGAAGAGGAAGAGATGAAATATATTAGATATATCATGGAAAAAAGGAGAAAGAGATAAGAAGAAAATGAGATGAAAAGAGATGAAGAAAAATGAAGTGGATGAATATAATTTTTATTTTCAATTCAAGCAATAGTAGTTTCCATGTTTGCACATATAATAGTTATAATTTGTATTTCAAAATTAGAAGAAAAAAAGAGTATATAAAAGGACACGGATTTATATTTTCATTATCTTCTAATCTCAGAAGTTGAACATTTCTTTTATTACAAAAGTTGAACTTTGAACGAGAAAAAAATTCAAACATCAAATTCTTATCCTGAGGATTTGACAAGGTTTCCCCCATGTAGGAACAGTATAAAGTCAAATTACTGTGTTGTTTCTAAAATATTTGAACAACATTGCATTGAGAACCCGGTTTTACATGAAACAATGTGCTGTGCAAATTATTCTTTCGGACATAAATTCTCTCTAACAAAACAACAAATATTAGGAACCATTTTTTATACAACAAATAACCCAAATATTACCCTACATTTCTTCTTTCCTTTCAATTAAACAAATTTATTGCTATACACTATGATTAATAAGATGGTCCTATTTAATAAATTATTTACTTATGGCATACAAATGCAGTCGCATTAATCATATAAATGATAAAAATGTAGCTATTAATCATATGTACCTAGATTTACTTAGATGACCTTGTAGCATGAACTACTCCTTTTTAAGGGAATAGAGTGAAAGAAAACAAATCGGGTAGATTTCACTTTTTCTTTTCCACTAAATCACCTTCCAAATAGTAAAACTTATTTATTATGAAACTCATCAAATTAGTAGATTTGTTTTTTACAAGTAAAATTAACAGAAAAAGTCAAGTTTCAAAAAAGCAACTATTTCCTCCGCTTTTAATACAAATCACGACCATGAATGACTTTTTAATTTTGTTTATAAAGTCACACTAAGGCGTCCCTCGAAAAACTATTTTGTTCCTTAAAAGCCACAATTTAAAGTCGACATGTTACTCAATATCAAACCAATGAAGTATATTCTGTGTCTTTTTTTTTGTCTCTACTTTGCCACAAAAATATAACAAATATATTTTATTAAAAATGTGACTGTGTTTATCGGTATAGTCTTTGTATAAAGAAAACTAAATTACTAGTAATAAATCAACATTGTACTAAATACTAAAAGTTGATACATTGTACTAAATATTCATAAAATAAATCAACATTTTATATTGACGAATAATTTATTCATATAATGCTATGAGATCAAATAGAAAAACACCAAGTACATATATATTTTTTCTTTTTGCCTCTACTTGCATTAAGATAATGTTGTAGCTAGAAGATTTGTGTTGTTCTATTTTGCTTGTGACTAGGTTTTATATTGACCTATAGTAACAATACACGAACACGATCGATTTTAGGGACATGTGGAATAGGGGCACCGACACAAAGACACGAAAATGCAGCCTTGGACATAATTACTAAGATTGCACTCAGAACAAGTTGTTCATGAATGATGGCGCGTACGAAGTTGTTCCCAAGATAACTGTTTTTGCTCTTTCTGTGTCTGCAACTATACGTAATTCTTGATGAGGATGGTTCCCAGCTATACGAAATTCTACTAATTTAGAAACCCATTACTCTTGATTCAACGTTCAAACATACGCGTTTGTGACAGAACAGAACATTGTCACTATGAATTTGTCACCAACTCTGTTAAATATTTATTACTTGCCATGGTTATTGTGTAAAAAATTGAAGTCAATTAGCACTAATAGCACTAAACATATAAAACAATTAGTTGAATAGACACAAAGGCGTAAAGATTGAAAAATCAAATTTACATGGATTGTTATACTATATAAAATTAATTTATACCTAACCCAATTCCAAAATCTAATTAACCTGTATAAAGGAAATATTGTTCTGGTCTTGTAAAGATTAATTTGATGATATTTTCTATCTATAATGATTTTCCACGTTAGAGATTATTAGATAAAAAAAGTTATTTAATTACTAAATAACAGTTTTTATCTTGTGAATAGTTTACTATATAAGAATGGCATCGATTAACTAGCAGAGTCGATAAAAAATAAGACACAAATAGAGTAGGTTAAATTCCCTTTAAAACAGTAAAATATAATTTTAATAATTAAAGAAGTCACACTCACTTTAAATGAAAAAAAATAATAAAAAAGTTTAGTATATGTTTATAAGACACTAAAAAAATATTGTTTAATTAATGGTAAAGAATATCGTCGACTCAATCCGATGTTAATGAAATAATAATGTGCGAATGTTAGAGTGAACTTTCGGGATTCACATATTTCTTTTTATCATGATAATTTAATACCATTATATATTATTACATTTATTTAACACTATTATATGACTAAAAAAATTAATTTTTTATTCACTTATATGTATTATATTCATATCTATTTTTCATTTTCTATTTGAGTTTTAAAAATATATATTAGTAAACCACATATCAAAAGAGAGAAAACCACTTAACCGTTTTTACTTTCCATAATCATAATTGTATTTTCTTAAAATGAGAGGAAAAATGAACACATGAGGTTCTTATTTTTCATATCTGTTAAACTAGTTCAAAAGTACTTATTAACAAATCACATATCAAAACAACGGAAACCACCTAAATTATATTTTTTCAAAACAAGAGCAACATGAACACATGAGGTTCCTACTTTCTATATTTGTAACATAAGTTCAAAAGTCTTTCTCAGCAAACCACATACCAAAATAGAGAAAACTACCTGAACGTGGGTGTCATACATTTTAAAAGAGTTTCATAATTTCCTAAAAGTACTTCCACTTCGACAAATTCAAAAGTACTTATCAATAAACCACATATCAAAACAGAGAAAATCACTTGGACACAAGTGTCATATATTTCAGAAGAGCTTCATAATTACGTGAGTCCCATAACTTATTAAAATATTTTTTTTGCCATGTCACGGTATCAAATGGGGTAACTTTAAAACAATGTCAAAATATAATTTTTTATTTTTGTTCTCTGTATATTAGTGTTGACTTGACCGACTCATATGTATTAAATATATTATTAATATATTTCTTTCATATAGTAATATCGGCTTGAATCACACATATATATTATTTATATTATTGAATTCTTTATTTACTTTTTTTACAAAAATGTTGGCCTGACCTACACATATATATTATTTACATTATTAATACTTTTTTATTGAGACACATATGTATTATTTATATTATATGTAGGAACAACTGGCTCCAGAAGGGAGGTTGAATGGAGCTTGAACTCAATTTGCTATAAATAGAAACCACCAAGCAAGGCAGAAATATATAAGCACAGATAAAACATTTTTATACTGGTTCACCTTAATCTCTTGGGCTACGTCTAATTCTCCCTTAAACAAACTGTTCAAGAGGTTGCACTATTTAACAAATAGTTACAACAAGTATACAAACCTCTCCAGGTTACAACGAGTACACAAACCTTTCCAGGTTATCACGAGTACACAAACCTATCTAGGTTATACCAATCTTAATCTCCCCCTGAGATCAAGACCACTCAAGATTGAAATAAACACTCTCAAAAGAGAGAACAATGAAAGCTCACAAGCCTTTACTTCACAATGGTGAAGAATTACACAATGGTTTCACACAACCCAAAACTCTAGATGCTCTAAATAGCAGATTGACAATAAACACTTAGTAGTAGATACTCTATATTTCTTCAATGTATTGTATGATGTATTTCTCTTTTGCTTCTTGTTCTTTAACTTGAAATTGCTCTTCTATATGTAGCTTTTTAGAAACTAGCCGGTGGGATGCTTGAACAGAGCAATCTTGACTTTCTGATGTATGGAGCTCAAACTGGAAATATTTCGCTAATATTTTAAATTGCATTAAACTTGATTAATTCTGTACCAAAAATAATTTAAATAACATAGAGAAATTATATTTGAGACACTCATCAATAATTTGAATAATTTCCATTATGAACAAATCTTAACATTAAAGCACAATATGATATAAAATCAATTAATCACATTTAAATATTTCATAATAATTTGAATAATTTTCATTTTGAGCAAATTTGAACGTTAAAGCACATCATGCTATAAAATCAATTTAAATCAAATCAATAACATAAAAGTAAATAATAGAAAACTTATCTGTTCATGAATCATGTGTCTGCTGCTTTAATAATAATAATGTTAACTGCGCAATGTATATAAGTCCTCAAATATAAATGTATACTTGAGTTTTATTATCATCAAAACTTTATCAAATGATTTGATCCTCTAAAGGGACTTTGGATCGTCTAATGTTCAACAATCTCTCCCTTTCTGATGATGACAAAACTATAAGCCTTAAGAATAAATAATTTCAATAATATCAAGAGATTAAACAACGGAATATTTATATTTGATGAAAAACATGCACAATGCACAACTACATAAACATAGAATTGTAAAACAAATCCAATACTGCTCAACATTATTTGCAAAAATAGATTTGATCATTTTTCTTAATTATTTGCCATACATTTCCTTTCTCTCCCCCTTTTTGTCATCACAAAAAGGAGTTAATTTAAGAAATCCTCATTGCTGTATGGAGGTGCTTTTAAAAGATTCTAAGTGCTCATGTGTTTGTGATATAAAATTTTGGACAATAGGGATGACTTCAAACTGTAGCTCAGTAACCTTGATCTTTAACACATAAATCTTATGGTTCTTGTACACACTCATCAATTTGATATGTTAAATAAGTAACAGGTGAGGGAACAATATTTTTTCATATTTTAGGGGGCTCATCTGATCTGAATTTCTGGCTTGAATAACAAAACAACTTGGGTGAGAAAGGCAAACCAATTGAAATTTTTTAGGTGTGTAAATTTGGTAAAAGGAAATTGCAGGTCAGACTCTTAAAATTAGAAAATGCATAACATGAATTAATTAAGGAAAGAGAACAAATTTTCACCAAACTTTGAAACACATATATTTTTTTTAACTATAATTTTATAAATGTATCAAGAAAATATGATTTAAAAGAATTATGCAATAAAAGTAACAAATATAGATGCAAATGAAAATATTTGATGTAATGATTTTAAACCAATTGATATTTTCCATCATTCAATTGAGATCATACTCCAAAGTTTTCTTAAATATTTAAAATGTTCTTCAACAAGGGGTTTTATAAAAATATTTGCTAATTGTTCATCAATTGAGACAAATTGCAAATCAATGGTACCCTTTTGAACATGATCTCTTATAAAATGATGTTTAATTTCAATGCGCTAAAAACACACATGTTTTATAAATAAAATCAAACAAATTTGAAGAAACAAAAATAATGCAAATCAAATTTAAAACTATGAAAAAAACATGACACCTCACATATCATCAAAAACATGTAAATTTTATTAGACCGTCTAATGTGTAAAATATATAGAGTAACAAATGCAAGCAAAAAGAAATACTTATCTTGCAGACAGGACAAACCTTCTAATCTTAGATGAATCATTGTTAGTAAAATATAAATGTCTCATCCTTATTTGACCAATTCCAACAAATCTCGTTCATCTTTTTCTCTTGTCTCTCTGTCTCTTGACTCTTAATTCTGGGAATGTAGAATTTCTTACCTTTATGAATAATGAGCATCCATTTTCCCAATTCAAATATTTGAGTCTTCTTGTTTGGATTTAATATATCTGCAAGAGGAATAATTTTCTCTTTTGGTACCCATTCTGTTTTGGGTCCTTTCATGTTAGTTTTCCTCAAAGATTTATCCTTGAAGGTTCCTTCAGAAATAGGATGTACAATCGAAGAACTAGATGATGCATTATTTTGATCACAAGCTATACCTTTCTTATCATGAGACTTTCTAGAACTTTTTATCAACATGTTTAGAGATTTTTCATTTGTATTTGAATGAGATAAATTTTTTCTAAGAGCGATATTTTCAGTAATAATATCATCAATGTTTGTCTCATTTGATTCAATAGGCCTTTTTCCTAGTTTTTCTCTAATTAACACAAGTTCTTTTTCCAAGTTTTTGATATTTGTGTTCTGAACTGCAAGGTCATTTTTAAGGTTCCTATTTTCATTACACAATCTTTCTTCTTGGAGAAGCTCAGCATTTTTGAGAGAAATATCATTTAGACTAGCTTTCTCTTGTTGCATTAATTCAATTTCTTTGCAAGCATTTTTACATTTTCTTTTCATGGTTTTATATGCAGATGCAATCATACCTTTATTAGACATTGCTTCTTGATAAGCTAAATGTAAACTATCAATATCAGTAAAATCTACCTCATTATCTGAGTCCTCTGACATAGAGTTATCTGCCACATCAATCATGAGACTTATGCTTGTCTCTTCTTCAGAATTAGAACTGAACGATTCCAAATCCTCCCAGGTTGACATAAAACTCTTTTTCTTTTTGGAGAATTTTTTCTTCTTTTCTTTCTCCTCTTTTTCTTCAACTTGATCAGGACATTCTAATTTGAAGTGTCCTGGCTTCTTGCAACCATAGTAGATTATCCTTTCATCTTGTTCCTTGCCATTTTTAGTCCTGAACCTTCTTTCCTTTCTCTTGCTTTCTTTCTTTTCAACAATCTTTTGATCTTGTTGGTGAGGATGGAGATCTCATCATCAGACTCTGTATCATCTGATATATTGTTTATATCTTCATAAGCTTTCAGTGGTACATTTTTTCTTTACATTTTTCTGAGATGATTTCAAAGCCAAAACCTTCCCTTTTGTTGAACCTGCATCATTTTGTATAACCTGCTCATATATAGTAAGAATACCTACCAATTCTTCCAAGGGCATGACCTCAAGAACTTTAGAATTTCTGAGAGCAGTTTCTTGAGCTTTCCATTTAGCAGGTAAAAAATTCTGAGAATTTTATCATTGATTTCATATTGACTAACAGTTGACCCCACGGATCTTAGGTTGTTTAGGATAACTTGCAAACGAGAAACCATAGATTGTATAGATTCATGATCTTCAATAGTAAACATTTCATATTGATGTTTAAGCATAGTCAATTTATTTATTTTTTACCTCTTCTGAACCTTCATATGTGAGAGTAAGTGTATCCCATATCTCCTTAGTGCTAACCATGACATGCACCTTTGACATTTCTTCCTAGGATAAAGCACACATTATAATATGCCTAGCTTTAGCATTATTTTGACAAACACACTTTTCCTCCACAGTCATAGATTCAAAAGAAAGCAATTCTCTTGATTTATCAATCAATGTAGGTATGCCATTTTTAATAATATTAATTAACTCCATATCGTTATATTGGATGAAGTCAATCATCCTCATCTTTCAAAGCTCATAATTTTGGCCCTTGAACAAGGGTGGTCGACCCACGTGTAGACCGTCTCCTTCCATTGTGTTCCTGTAGGATCGTGCCTCAAGTCCTATGAAGAACTAACCCCTGAGGTTAGCTTTGATACCAACTATAGGAACAATTGGCTCCAGAAGGGGGGGTTTGAATGGAGCCTGAACTCAAATCGCTATAAATAGAAACCACCAAGCAAGGCAAAAATATATAAGCACAGATAAAGCAGTTTTATATTGGTTCACCCTAATCTCTTGGGCTACGTCTAGTTCTCCCTTAAAAAAATTGTTCAAGAGGTTCCACTATTTAGCAAATAGTTACAACGAGTACACAAAGCTCTCCAGGTTACAACGAGTACACAAATCTCTCCAGGTTATCACGAGTACACAAACATCTCCAGGTTATACCACTCCCAATCTCCCCCTGAGATCAAGACCACTCAAGATTGAAATAAACACTCTCAAAAGAGAGAACAATGAAAGCTCACAAGGGTTTACTTCACAATGGTGAAGAATTACACAATAGTTTCACACAACCCAAAACTCTAGATTCTCGCAATAGCAGATTGACAATAAACACTCAGTAGTAGATACTCTATATTTCTTTAATGTATTGTATGATGTATTTCACTTTTTTCCTCTTGTTCTTCAACTTGAAATTGCTCCTCTATATGTTGCTTTTTAGAAACTAGCTATTGGGATGCTTGAACAGAGCAATCTTGACTTTCTGATGTATGGAGCTCAAATTGGAAATATTTCTGTAATATTTTAAACTGCATTAAACTTGATTAATTTTGTATCGAAAATAATTTAAAATAACATAGAGAAATTATATTTGAGATACTCATCAATAATTTGAATAATTTCCATTATGAACAAATCTTAACATTAAAGCACAATATGATATAAAATCAATTAATCACATTTAAATATGTCATAATAATTTGAATAATTTCCATTATGAACAAATTTGAACGTTAAAGCACATCATGCTATAAAATCAATTTAAATCAAATCAAGAATATAAAAGTAAATAATAGAAAACTCATCTCTTCATGAATCATGTGTTTGCTGCTTTAATAATAATAATGTTAACTGCGCAATGTATATAAGTCATCAAATATAAATGTATACTTGAGTTTTGTTATCATCAAAACTTTATAAATGATTTGATCCTCTAAAGGGACTTTGGACCGTCTAATGTTCAACATTATGTATTTATTTATTTATAGAAATATTGGCTTAACAGGTGTAAGAACCTAGCAATCTTGAGAAGAATAGTAATAGTATAATTAAAATGAGGCATGAATATTATATTATTAAAGTGGAAGGTTGATATAAATAAGAAATTTAGTTACTCAGGCTTCATTCTAATATAATCACTACCTCTTTGAAAACACATTTCTTTAGTTTTCTCTTTCTTCTCTCTAAATGTTACTATAAGATTTCTAGTGTCTTTTAGAGCAAGTCAAGCTTATCATAATTTTGATTTATGTAAGTTCAATTTTAACCATATTCTTGAGTCATTTTTGAGTTTCTTAGATATTTGTGTACTTTATTCTTGCATGGGTCCCTGAGACATCAAGAATTGCTCTGTTCTAGATCCTAAGGGTATGTTCAGATCATTAATCAAAATTATGTAGTGCATGTTAGGTTATCCTTGTTATCTATAGCTTTAGAGCTATATTGAAGGGTATTTTTCTACTTCTAATTCAAGTAAGGGAAGTTAGTCTTTAAAATTCATTAATAAAACTACAAGTTAGAAGACTTAGATTGGGGTTCATCAAGTTCAAATTGTTTGGCAGGGTATTTTGATTGATTGAAATTGATATTTCTATTTAGAGATAATATTATTTTAATAAATTGATGAGCTTATTATTAAATTTTATGTTAAAAGAGTATATGGATGTAGTAGTATAACATAGCAAATATTGAAATTGGATGATTCTGGAATGTATTTGTTGACGGTTGTATATGAGTATATCTCTTGCAAGTTAGAAAACTGAATTTTATATTAGTGGCGCTGAGCGTTATCTCAAATGTACTGAGCACATTTCGTGATAGTTGTTATCAGGTGTGACTTACGCTAGGTGCCACTCCCTTGTACAGGGTGCATTTTGGGATAGGGGCTCTTGAGTTGATCTCGTGCTGGGTGCTACAATTCTAGGCCTGGCGCAAGCCAATACCCTATTTTGGAATTCCTTTATAATCTTTTTGCTTGATTATTTTGAAACTTCTCTTCAATTATAAGATGAATAAATTGTATTATGAGTTTTAAATTTTTCTATAAGAATGTTATATAAGTTAAATGGTCATGTTATGATGAATTGTATTGAATATTTATGGAAGATGTGAAGATATATTGGATGATTTTGAAATGAATAGTATCTGAGTTTGAAAGTGAATGATGTATATTATGTTGTTGAATTATGTAATGTGGGATCGAGACATAGTATTTTCAGGAGGGATCGAGACATAGTATTGTCTAAGGATTTTATCAATAAGGAGGTATCCTGACTCTACTGGTATATTAAAATTACATAGAAGAAAAATACCAGGTGGTGAGAGTCGAAGGAAGTTCAGACTAGGTGATTATGGTTTGAAATATAGTCGATAAGAAAGTACCATATGAACTAATCTTATCATATGAGAACAATTGATTCATTGTGTGGGGTTGTGTGGATTCAGAGCTGAAAGTTATATGACAGGTGCAAACCTTTAAGTCTGATTCAATGTACGAGTCTTTTGAAAATAGAGTCTAAGCGTTTATGTATCTTGTTTTGTGAATTGATGAGACTTATATAAATGTTTAATAATTGTTTTGAATGTGAAATAAGAAATGTGATAGGTGTTGGATTGTTTTTGAATTATAATTCTAAAAAAATTTTAAATTGTTAATTTAGCCTAATATCTTGTGTTTGTATTTTAAATCTATAATGATATGTTTTACAAAGAAATAGAGAATGTTGTAAAATCAATACATGGTAATGCTATGAACGGAACAAAATGATTTAATTAAGGCTTCCATCTCTACAATCAAATCTCCTATAGTTTATCTCACACCTATCTCCTCTACGCCTATTTCTACCCATCATAAAATCATATTCCTCCTCCATCTCCCCTCTATTTTCTCTACCAGAGTCTTCATCTTCACTCCCTCCATGATTTCTCCTATTTCGACTTGAACTATTCCCATCATCAGATCAATCATTCCGCAGATTGGCTAATTTCTCATCTTGCCTATCCATTCTGTCCCTCATATCTCCCAACACCATATTTAATCTCTCAAATTGTTGTTGCATTGCTTTAAGAGTAAAATCAAGGTTTGATGAGTCTCTAGAATTTTTCTCTCTATTTGCCATTTGTAAAACCTGAAATGAAAATATTAGTGATAAAAAAAATATTGCTCACGTGTTTACACTCAAGGATGACGTTCTACACTCGTGTTTATTCTCTATTTTTGACTTTTTCTATTCCAATAAAATTTCATAACACTCTTGAATTTTATTTTTTCAACCCTTTCTTTATGCTTTTAAAAGGTCTTACAACTCAATCTAGGCAAAACACCAAGGAGAATGATGCAATACTTTTCGGAACAAGGTTCTTAACTTTAAAATACAGAAATATTCTCCACGAATACATAATATGACTCTCTTTTTTTCTAGAACAGAACACAAAATGCTATAATACTTCTTCTATTTTTTTTCTTTTTTTCTCTTTATTTTGTATGCTGTGTTTTTTTCTTTTTTTTTTCAGAAACGAAATGAAAATGGATACAAAATTTCAGAACAAGATAACTAGTAAAACAACAGAATATATAACCTGACTGCTAGGAACGAAGCTCTGATACCAAATGATGTGAACCCGGTTAGGAATAATCCCCAGAATCCACAACAAAGAGTAGTTGAATGCCCCCAAGATCCCTAAGCATTCAAATTTAGGATGATCTACTTAGAACCCTTGTCCTGCGAAAAAGAAACGCAGCAAAGACCCGAAAGTATGAAAAACGTCACAAGGATGATCAACCCTTGATAAGTTGCAAGTCCAATGAAGAACTCAAGAGAGAAACTCTCACTTCTAAAATTTTCATTATCAAATTCGTATTTCCAAATTCAAAGTTGTTGTTTACATGTGTTTTCTGACTTAAATAGACTTTTGTTAGCTTCTAAAAGCTAACCTAACTCTTCATTAGCCTAGAAGCCTCCAAATTTAATGCACCAGCAACTAATTAATTACATAAAATGCAAAAACGAAAAAACACAATTTACTAAGCATGACTACTCTAAGCCCTATGGAAAATTAAACAAAATACATCAAAATAAAAAATTTAAAATTCGTCCACAAAATAATGAGTGACTCTTCAGATTTTAATTTTTTAATAATTATTATTGAAATAATTTTCATTCTTATGACAGGTTCTTTTCAACACTTGATTTGAAGAAGAAAAGTTCTATTATCATATATTTCGTTTCAAGCTTTTATGTTTTTTTTTGTTTTAAGTTTTAGTTGAACTAAATTGTAAATATTGATATTTTTAAAACATTATAGTTGGTTATAATTATAACCTTAAATGTCTTTTAAAATTTCATTCTAATTATAGTTATATATATTTATGAATGTTGGGATTTTTCTGATATTCAAGATTAAGTTAGTTGATTTATTTTTCTGTAATTTTTTTCATCTAGATTAATAATTGCGTCGGCCATTGCATCGGCCTAGTAAGCACCGCGAGTCTCAATCCAGTCAAATTCCTGTTGGTTAGCGACGACTTGGCTCCAACAACAGCCTTCGCCTTTTGCAATGGCCTGGCCCACACTAAAATGCTTGCGTGGACTACGCCAACGCACTCTAGCGCAGACGTGGTGTGGCTAGGCCGACGCAATCGTATAAAATAGTGACCGTTTTGAGACAGTTTGGTTGTCACATGTTACTTCTAATTTTTGGCCAATGCAAATTTCGCGTTGTTTTTAGGATTTTAGCGTCCACTATGAGGCAGCCGCTTAACCGACGCAAGCGTCGATTTTTGTATTTTTGCAATGGTTTTCGGCCCATGCTATAGCCTGTTTTTTTTAGTGATGGAAGGTCTTTAAATAAGGCACTTGAAGTTCGAAGTTACTTCATGATTTATGTAAAATATGTTTTGGCCAAGTTCAAGAGGGGGGTGAATTGAACACTTGAAAATTTTCGCAAACTATTTGGAGAATGAATAATTTTTATAGAAAACTATTCAAGAAGATATGTAAAGCAAACAACAAAGGTTCAAAAAATAGATTCAGCTCAATATCAATCAACCAGATACAATAAACTCTAACCAGAAAAAAATTCTTCAAAACACAGTGTACTGTAAAAGTAGTTCTTGAAAAATTAAATCAAAAAATCAAAGAATTAGATCAACTTCAAGTTTATAATGATTTACTGATTAAAGAACTTTTTGTCAAACAATACAAACTATGTTAAGTGTATGAAAACAGTCTTTAATGAACAACTGTGAAAGATTAAAAGTTTTCTGGAAAACACACTGATGACAGTTAACCTAGTCAGTTGCGAACACTGTAGATTTAAAGAAAATTGATATACTGGCTATTAACAAATTCAAAACTTGTTAAGAGTAGACTGTGTTTAATCAGATTATATATTTTCAGAAGTTATTAAAAGTTTTCAAAAATTTGATGATATTATTCAATTAGCAAGATTTAACAAGAACAGTCAAGATAGATTCAAGTCACAACAGATTTATCCTGGTTCACCCTTCCACAAGGGCTACGTCCAGTCCCTTACATCACTATAAAGATTTCCACTATAAAAAGATCAAACTAGATTAGTTTACAGAAAAACAACAACTTGCTCCTCGTAAGTAAACAGTGCTCCCTGGAGCAAACAATCTGTTGAACCTACAGCAGAACCCATAACTATACAGACTCCACTGTATATTCCAGAAAACCCCTTGCTGATCCCCTCAGCAAGTTACAACCTGTACAAAACCCATTGTACAAACAAAATTACCAACCCAAGTAACTCACAACAGAATAACCTTCAATACAGTGAAAGAATTAGCACAGTCTCAACAAAGCAAGCACTTCTATACAACAAATTACAACAGTAATAAAGAAAGGGTATAGAAGGCTTAGTTTGATGATCAGATCAGTGATGAAACTCTCAGTCAACTCAAAGCTCCAGTAGTAGTTCGAGAAAATAGTTCTTGATGAAAACGTTGATTGATCTTGATCACTAGACACGAAGGCGTTTTGCTCTCTTTGAAAACTCAAATGTTCTTGCTCAGAAAATGTTTAGAACGATTTCCAATTTTGTTTTCAAAAACCGTGCCAAATATTTATAGACAACTATCTTAAAAATTCAATGATTGTTTTGGCAAACAGTCAATTGTTTTTCTCGAGTCAGTTAAAACAGTTATTCAAAATGTAATTTCTGATTTTAATGATTTCTCAAATCTTTTGTTAATTCAGAAAATACTTATAGAGTTTATCATTGATTAAGATTGCATGCATCACTGATTTGAACTCAAACTTACCACACAACACACACTCCTAGGTTCTAGACCAAGCTCTTCAATCTTCATGAAATCTTCATGCATTCAACATATGATCACATGGTCTTGAACTTCTTCACTTGGTTGGCTTCATCAAATCATCACAGCAACCCACTGGTGCTAACAATTCACAAGCTTTCTTGGACTTCAAGATATGAACATTCATTGTTTAAAAGGGATTATGGAAAGTTAATACTTGATGGGTCTGGAAATATGAAAAATGATTATTCATTTATAAAGAGTGATGCAACTCTTAGTTTGAAGTCAGAATGACAATGATAGAAAGAATATTGAAACAAAGTCTCTTTCTACAAATGATGCTAGCACTTCATCAAACCAACTTAGAAAGATAACAACAACAGAAATTGTCGATCATTCTCTTCCAAAAGAAACTTTCGATGAAGCATTTTGCAATCTTGATTTGTCATTAAAACTTTAAATGCGATCTTTAGTGAACCATTTTACCGATGTCTTTAATGTTTAATTCAAATTTTAAGATGATATTATTTTAGGCTTTTTTTAATTTAAACTTCATAAAAAGATTAATCTTAATTAATTGTATACATTATTTTAAACATTTTTTTCTATTTATTATGAAACATTTTATTTATTTTTTCATTTGTACTCCAAAATTAAATAAACTTTAGTAGTTTTTACAACTAATTTGTTTTTCATTAAACTTAAGGTCTACATCCATTTCAGAAGCAATTTCTTTGGTAAGAACAAATTTATTTTCAAATCCACTTTCTCTATGTTTCAAAACATGAAAGAAGACATTTTAATTGTTCAATAGCCATATTAATACACATGTCTTTTGATTGTAAATTTTTACTAACCGAGTTACCTGCAAATAATATGTCATATCTAACAAAAATTAAAAAATTTCAAGTTCTTAAGTTGCTAAACACTTAGTTTTACTTTTTATTTTAGGATTATCGTGAGTTTTAACTAATTCAAATAAAGAATCTCTTATTTGTGGAGCTTGAAAATCTTACAGCTTTCACACTTTCAACATGACTTTCCCAATGTGTTTGTGACAATGATTTAAGAGTTAAGTTACGTATATGATTATGTAAACTTTTCTACATTTTTGTAGAAGAAGAAAATAAAGTATGTATACGTTGTAACACTCCAAAGAAAGATGTAGCCTGAGGACAAGAGTTATCCATATCACAAAGTACTAAGTTTAGACTATGATAATCATATGGAGTATAAGATGCTCTAGGACTAATATCAAGAAATGTTTTCTGCACACCTTGATGCTTTCCTTTATATTAGACCCATAATCATATCCTTGGCCTCTAAGGTCATTAATATCAAGTCCAATAACTTTTAGTTAATCTATAATAGCATTAAAAAGACATTTTCCCTTATATCATCTACTTTTAAGAGTTTTTAAAAAATACTTGTTAACTTGAATTGGAGTTGATGAAATATCCACACATTATAATACAAAAGACGTTTGTTATTGATGAGTTATAGCTGGAGTACAGTCAAGTATGATTGAATAATATTTGGCATCCATGATTTTTTTTATAATTTTTGTTTTTATTTCACTTGCTAACAAATTTATCAACTCGCTTTGCATATTATGTCTAAGGTAATGATTATGAATTTCATCATTTTTAATTCGATGAATTTCTCCTTGCATAATTGGATCAAATTCTTCAATCATTTCTATCAAAATTAAAAAGTTTAAATTATTTTCTTGATAGATCTTCTCATTTTTTTCCACACAAGGCTAGGTTACTTTTACCAAGGGTTTTAACAACAACAACAATTCTTAGCAACAACTTTCTCTGGTGTTCTACATCTCTATTTATTTCTTCTTGAGCATATTTATCTATTGTTTTACTTTTTGACAATCTCTTCTCCAAATCAATCCATGCATTCATATTAGTAATTTGTTCATTGGTTATTTCATGACTGTTTAACTTAGTATTAAGATTTATTCAATCTCTACTACCTTTGTTAGCTAGTTTACTAGTACAACAAACAACATTAATCAATTCACAACAAAAACAAAAGACTCTATCAAAATATGCAGAATAAATGAGTCATCTTCTTTTATGTTTCTCTCTATTAGGAAATTTTTGAATATGATGCAAAAAAGTATCTAGAGTATTTATCCTTTGAAAAATCTATATTACTTATCCTAATAGATTTTTTTTTACCAATAAATCTCTCAATTTCGTAACAATATTCTCCCATTGACTTGAATCGTATATATTTTTAATAGTAGAATTATTTCATCTTGTAATTTCATTTCCATTATCATGAGTTTGAGAATCAGAGTTATTATCTTCGTTGACTACTTCTTTATTGTTGTCTTCACTTATATCCATATTGTTATCTTCTTCATTCAAAGAGCATTCACCTATATTTTCTAATTCTTTTTTTTTTGTTTATTTTCTTAAATTTATCCATAGCTCATTTTTGTGATTCAACAAAAAAGCTCAACTCTTCCCTTTTTTTGAAGTTTTGAATAACCTGATTCATATCTTCTAGTTGACATATTTGTATATTTCTATATAAAATTAAAAACAATAATATATATATATAACAATGAATATAACTTATAAGTATATAAAATGAGACTAAGTTAAAAGACAAAACCTGATTGCCAAAACAATGAACTTGATCTTAGTATCTTGTCTTAAAGTTTCATGTCTCCTTCTATCTTTCTGTCATGTCCTTTGGTAAGCCTTTAAATTTAATTTATAAATTATAAATTTGTAATGTTCTTCCTTAAATCTGCACAAATTATCTTGAAATTAATTAAATAATAATAAAAAAGTAAATAATTTTGAGATCAATTCGCATTCAAAAGGAACAAAACCGAACACAAACTTCAATTCCTCAATATATCGCTCCAAGCCTCCAAATAGACACACATAAATGCACAATATAGAATGATAAAACAAATTTGGAATTAGATAATGGCCTAATGACAATCAAACACTTAAATTGAAGCAACAATATGAAAAAAACCAATGAAAGAGTCAGACAAAGAAAAAAGATAAGAGAAAAAGTTAGATAAAGGAAGGAAATAAGTGGAAGAGTCGGAAAAAAGAAAGAACATATAAATAGATTATGTCAATCTAATGGAATAGTAGAAAGAGATAAAAAATTAGAAAGTTTTAATTTAGAATTTATTAACTATTCAATGTCTTTTAGAAAAATATTATTAATTTATTAGGAGAAAGTTCTAAAAATATTATTTATTAAATAATATTTATAGTACTATTATAAATTTAAAGTCATTAAAGAATATTTATAGTACCGATGTAAAATTAGAGTCAGTTAAGATATTTTAAATTTTTAATTAAATTATTTTTGGTGATTTTAAAATTAAATATTTTTTAATTTTATAATAATATATTAGTATTAAATTTTTTTTGAGGCCTTTGAGGCCTAAAAGAGTTGTCTTACCTGCTTGGACCTTGAGCCAGCCCTAAGATGGTGGTGATGCATTACTTATGTTATTGATTTTTAACTTATGTTTGTGTTGTGAAAATGAAAAGTACGCGTATAAGTGTGATTCCCTATTTAATGTAACTGACTATCAATATTATCTATAACCATTAAGTTTTTGGTCAGTAGAACTAATTGACATATGACTGAAAAATGCTTAGATTATTTCCTGGGTATGAACAATTTCACAATTGGACAAAAAGATCTATATTTTGGAATCTCGCATATTGGAAGGACAATTTATTAAGGCAAAACCTTGATGTCATGTATATAAAAAAAAGACTTTTTAGATAATGTCTTTCAACATTGTGACGAACGTTAAGGGTAAAATGAAAGACAATCAAAATACAAGAATAGATCTCACTGAATTGTGTGTTTGTGGAGAACTGCAGTTGGTTTTGGTTACAAAAAGAAAAGTTAGCAAAGCCAAATGTCAACTACATGTCCTCGGCGAAATATGCTAAATCAATTTATAAATGGACCAGTAAGTTGAAGATGCGAGATGTTTATGCCTCTAACATTGCAAGGTGTGCAAATTATGATGAAGGAAGTTTGCATGGCATGAAAAGTCAAGACTGTCATGTTTTCATGGAGTGTTTACTCCCAATTGCTTTTTGGTCATTTCCAAAATTTGTGTGGAGTGCCCTTTCTGAATTAAGTTAATTTTTCAAAGACTTATGTTCTAATACATTGAGCATGCATGATGTAGTTCAAATGAAAGAAAAAATAACAATCATCCTATGTAAGTGTTGGAAAGAATATTCTTGCCAACCTTTTTTGATTCAATGGAACACCTTGTCATTCATTTTCCTGTGGAGAAATCCTTAGTGGTCCTGTTTAGTACTGATGGATATATCTTTTTGAAAGGTAACCTAATAATTTCAATGTTATTCATTCAACAAAACCTAATAATTTTGTGTGTGGTGTAGGCTGATGGGAGATGCAAAGTAATCGGTGGGTAATTTGACACCGGTAAAGCGATTAATATGTGCATTCTACCTACACCAAGAGATAACGTAGTTTTGCTCTCATTTCAAAAGTGTCAACTTGTTGGGCAATATAAGTTTGAGAAATTATCCTCAAACATATGACAATGAGGAAGTCCACTACACATTATTAGTTTTGAAGAAATGAGTACGCCCAAGTGGTTCAAGCAAAGATTATTGACTGCATGATAAGGAATTTCATTCTGCCCATGTTCATATCCTCATCAATTGCAGTGAGGTTAAACTAATACTTGAGTTAGTTTAATTGCTCCTAATATCAAGTCAATTATGATAAGTTTTGTAATTGGATGACTACTTTAATGTTTTTTTAAAAATTGTTCTTATAAGTTTACTCCATCAATGATGAAGACATATCAACATTTATACATAATTATTTTCCTGAATGGTTCAAGAGTTATGTAAGTCTAATGTGAATTCATAGTTGCTTTTGTTTTCTTATTAGCCAAAAACAAATCTAATCTTTTTCAATGACTACAACATAGGTTTATGATGAAAGGAATGTGGTAACTGACCCGAACATCAAGGAACATTTATGATGAAAGGAATGTGGTAATTGGCTCAAACATTAAGGCACTAGCCTGGGGACCAAAAGGAAACATTATGGAACATGCACTTCGTTAATGGTTATAAGTTTCATACAAAGGCATGTCAAAATGGTTGCATCTTAAAGGTGACGCAGATAGAGGAGAAGGTGACTTTTATGACATAATTCGTCATATTTACAAATTGGTGTATCTTGGCCTGACTAAGAAGATTTTCCTTTTATATTAAGAATGACTTGATTCTAGAATGGATGTTGAGAAGTTGAAATCAAACTGAGTGAATGATATACTCTTTATGATTCATTCATCATTCCCCAAAAGACAAGACAAACCTATTATCTCATTTACCCAAAAAATATGTAAAAGTTTTCATAAGTAATATGAGAATCAAAACAAAATCTTAAAGATATGTTTAAGTTGACAACATATATTGTCATATTAGACTGATAACCATTTACAACAATTACACTTTTTCATATATATATATATATATATATATATATTCACATAAATATGATGAGTTGTTTTTAATTTGAAATTTTTGTTTTTAGATTAACAATTCAAATTAATTAAAGAATAGATACAGACAATTCTTGTCATAAAGAGAAGTAATATTTGCTTGCAAATCAAATGACCAGAGAAGAAAAAGTTATATATATATATATATATATATATATATATATATTATATATATATATATAATTGGTTAAAATAAAAATTGAAATATTCTCTCTTACAATATATACTATAAGAAAAAAATTATTTAGAGACCAATTTTTAGCTACTAAGTAAAATGGTGACTAATTGTAACCAAAATAATCACCAAATTAGGTTTTGATTGCTAAATAACTATAAAATAAAAGTAATGATTGAATTTAGTGTCCAATTAAGTCAATATAATTGGTATCTAACATTAGCTACCAAGATTTTAGTCACTTATACCATTAGATTCAAAATTAGTATCTAATTAAGTTCTAGACTAATTTAAAATCTAATGATATGAGTAGTTAAATTAGAGTATTTTTATTATCTAACTCATCTAAATTCTTCACTAGTTAACGATTTGTATTGAATTAGGATGTCTTATTACTTACTAATGTATAAAGAAACTCTATTTATTTTTACTGTACAAAAATGTCAGACTTTAAAAGGCCAAGACCTGCGTGCATGCATGATAGAGTTTCAAAATTTGATCATGTTTCTAAATTCTTTGACTAGACTAAGAAAATCCAATGCCCCTCACGTTAGTCATTGTTTTTTTTTTTTTTTTTTTTTTTAATTATTGTTTTT
>Ga0209700_100071_pt1 | contig 140667 bp, 69 predicted proteins | sample SiratroredBW_FD_187528 | JGI IMG/M metagenome (GOLD analysis project Ga0209700, IMG submission 187528) | Root nodule microbial communities of legume samples collected from California, USA - Siratro red BW (SPAdes) (version 2) | ecosystem: Host-associated > Plants > Roots > Nodule | place: USA...
GTGCTAACACCTTCCCCACACGTAACCGACTCCCGAACTCTAAATCCGGTTTGCAAACTTGCCTTATCTTGTTTTTGGTTTTCCATAATTTTTCCTAATAAACTATGGTGGCGACTCCTCTGTTTTTTTTTTTAAGATATAAAACAGTTTTTGTTCGCCGTCTCCGTCGTGCCCCTGGTTGCGACAAGTATGTTTAAGCAATCAAATTCTTAGAGGATATAAAATTATATTCTAATTCTTATATAATCAATTATATTCTTATGTTTAAGAGAGAAATGTTTTATTAATTGTATTTTTTTTTCAATTTTAGGAAAATTACCACTAAACATTATCACTCCATCAACCAAACAGTGATTATTTAGTTGCTTAAACAATAAATATAGATCTCAATAATAAGTCCAAACTACACCAAAATTTAACTCTATCAATAATATAAGTTATAAATATATCTTAATAAGATGGATGTCAAATCTCTAATTATTTACGTGAAGTTTATAGATGCAAATAGACTATTAAGATGCAAAATTTTTACTAAACTTACTAACAAAAATTTCAAATCCACATATCAACATTATTAACTATTACTGATAAAATCAATTCACACAACTTAGTCAATCTGCAATTATTTCATCAACAAAATAATTCACATAATTTAAATATCACATCAGAATCCTTTATAAATGGGATTTAGATATACTAGAACATCAAATCTAATAATATTTCTCTATAAAACTAATTGAATAATTTTAATTAACTTTTAGTGAGGTTGTCTGTTTCTCAATAGATAGAAGTTTTTCTTCCTTTCAAAACATCCCAGATAACTCTTAAAGGAGGAAAGAAAGATATTTAAAACTCATTCAAACTCAATAACTTATTCTTATCCAAACTTCTACCGATTCACTCCAACCTGATTTAAACATGTTGTACACAGAATCATGATTCTAGCAGTAAGAGAGAAAAATATTATCTAAAATCTTAAAGACATGATCTATTTATTATTTATAAAGATGGAGATGAAATACTTTAATTTTTTTTATTTACAGTATTTTTAAATAAAATACTTAATTTTAATTAAATTTGAACATTTTTTCTCTCTTGTAAACCTATATAAAAATAATTTCTTACCATATTTATTACTATTTTTAATATATTAACTTATTCAGAGAAACATTATCTTTGATTATTTCTTAAACCAAATTCGGCACCCATAGCTGGTAAGGATATTTTGAACTTTTGAATAGTTCTAAAAGAAAAGTGGAGGACAATGCATCTACCATGACGTACTCAATGAATTCAATGGTGTCATCCATTGTTTTTTCTTTTTTGGTTAGTATAGTATTTTAACTTGTAATTAGTAGAATAAATAAATGCTTAGTTCATATAATTAAAATTTACGATAAATGAATATTTATTGAATATCAAATTATATTTTAAATTGCAATAAAAAATTTACAGTATGATATTAAAAGATATTTTAAGGATAAGAACAATCTTCAAAGATATATATCCATTGAGTATTTTTTATAAAAAAACCATTGACGAAAAACACAGCTAGAAAGAGATAGAGAAAGGATTTTGTCCTCTTGTTTGGTATCTTTCAACTCTTGCTCTTTGGTGAAATAGCATCTCCATTAACTTTCATAGTGGATTTTTCTAGTGTTACCAACAATGGTACTGTTTGAAATCTTCACCAAGGTCTATTTTTTCAAGTCTGTGAAATGATGGTGTAGTGTAGCTAGGAAAGAAAAATAAAATTGTCTAAATTAAATAATTAGAAAACCGTAAAATTATATTTATTTCAATCCTTCTATTACTTTTTCAGAATTTTTTTCTCTTATTTTTTTAAATTGAAGAAACCTTTTTATTTTCTTCCAAAATTATAATATTACGCGAGAAACATAAATCAAAATTAGAAGAATGTTTATTTGGAGTAACTTTTTTATTTATTTTGCATTCGACTTTCTCTTCTCCTTCTAGTTTTGTGTGAAGTTAAGGAACTTTTTGGTTTGCATGAAGGATTTAAGAGGAAAAAATACTTTTTCTTTTTTTATGTGATGTTGATTCTTTTGTATGGCTTCTTAAAAGTCATATATAGAATTTTGATAGTTTAAAGGCTTGAATTTGTCAAAGATCAAGACAAGTTGTGTGACCGAAGTTACATGATATTTTTTTCCGAGAATTAAAATTGAGATTTTGAGAAAAAAGTGGTTCGTATCTGCTTAAACATCTTTGAATAAGAAGAAATCCTGTATTCCAAACCTAGTTTAGAATGATTTGAATATTTTGAAACTGTACAATTTTAATAATCTAGTGTGTATGCAAAAAACCAAAATCTTAATCTAATTTTGAAGTTGATTGGATGGTTAAACATTTATGAATGTTCTTATTGATGAATTTATTTGGGTCCATGATGTTGAGTAAAATTAATGTGAAAGAAAGGATTAAGATTCCCTTTAACTGATTGAAACATTCTTTGAGATTGAAACATTGTCATTAATGTTGTCCTTAGAGAATAAGAGTCATTGTTCAAAGCTTATATTAAAGCAATCTGAGTAATAATACTTTTAGAGTAACCTAATTGGTACTAATGTATATTATAGTGTGTTGAAAAGTGAGTTTTCATAGAAGTTGAAAAGTGAGTTTTCATAGAAGTTGAAACGACACAGAGAGCACAGTGAAACCAGGTCACATAATTGTAGAAAGTGTGTGTTGTTTTTTTTCCTTTTTTTCTAAGTTTTCTGAAACCTGACATTGAAATTCAAAACATGCAGAAAGAAGAAAAATGATCATTCAAGAACAGCAACACCAGCTACCCCAATCCACCTACCCACTCTCTTTGTTAACGGTGAAGTTTCAATATAAAAGGAAGTGTGTGTCACCCTTTTGCTATCACCAAAAACCTAATTCACCATTCTTCTTCACTTCTAAGAAAAATGACTGCCACCACAGTCCCTGAGGTCATTCTCCACTCTTCCTCCGGCCAGCGGAGGATGCCGGTGATGGGCCTCGGCACCGCGCCGGAAGCCACCAGCACCGTCACCACAAAAGACGCCGTGCTCGAGGCCATCAAGCAGGGCTACAGGCACTTCGACGCTGCTTCTGCCTATGGCGTGGAACAGTCTGTGGGAGAAGCCATAGCAGAAGCTCTCAAACTTGGCCTTATTGCTTCCAGAGATGAACTCTTCGTCACTTCCAAATTGTGGGTCACTGATAACCATGCACACACCATTGTTCCAGCTCTCCAGAAATCTCTCAGGTCATCACAGTTTCTACTTTCGCTCATCTTTCTTTACGTGAAAAGTTATCAAAATTTTAACTTTTTGTAACAATTTGATTTCCATGTTCAACCATGCAGGACCCTTCAGCTAGAGTACTTGGATCTCTATCTCATCCACTGGCCCATTGCTACAAAGCCAGGGAAAGTTGTGTACCCCATTGAAGTTTCAGAGATAGTGGAGTTTGACATAAAGGGTGTGTGGGAATCCATGGAGGAATGCCAAAGACTTGGCCTTTCCAAAGCCATTGGAGTCAGCAACTTCTCCATCAAGAAGCTTGAAAAATTGCTCTCTTTTGCTACCATCCCTCCTGCAGTTAATCAAGTAATTAATAATAATAATAATGAACAATAATTAAGTTTAATTAATTACTACTAGTTGTGGTGATCCTGATCCACCTATATGCAAAACCTAATCACTGGTTGAACTAAAACAGGTTGAAGTTAACCTTGGCTGGCAACAACAACAACTGAGAGAATTCTGCAAGGAAAAGGGTATCACTGTTACTGCTTTCTCACCCTTGAGAAAGGGTGCTGTGAGGGGAACTAATCTTGTGATGGACAATGATGTGCTCAAGGAATTGGCTGATGCTCATGGAAAAACTGTTGCTCAGGTAAACACTGATTAAATTCTTCTCAGTAATATAATATGTGTTTCTATGTTCAGAAAACTGATGTAAAAAATTTACAGATTTGTCTGCGCTGGCTGTATGAACAAGGATTAACCTTTGTGGTGAAGAGCTATAACAAAGAGAGAATGAAGGCAAACTTGGAGATTTTTGATTGGTCATTGACTGAGGAAGACTACAAGAAGATAACTGAAATCCATCAAGAGAGGCTCATCAAAGGACCAACCAAGCCTCTTCTTGATGATCTATGGGAATGAACAATCACCTAATTTCATAGTGCTGAGTGTTTGCTTGTTACTTTCTCTGAGAAAATAAAGTGTCATCATTCTGTTGATGCTAATACTTAATCAACCTCTTGTTTTCATAAGATGTGGTGATCCGAATTCCAGTTTAATTTTGCTGAATCTTGTTACTTTTCTTACATAGTAATAATTATCAGTAAGGTGTTTTTTATACAGTTTAGCAGCAATAATAAACTTCTCATAAAAGTTAATATGTTGGTATAAAAAGCACTGCAACGCATTTGTATATAAAATTCAACAGCAAGTAGAGGTAAGAAAAACATGTTTAATAATAAATTATTACCCCTAAGATGTGTGAAACAGATAATCCAACGTTTTTACTAGATGGTAACATATTCTAGAAAGTAAGAAACTTATGTTATAGTATATAAATGAAGATAATTTTCATTTTATAAGTGAGTTTTGTTGAATATAAATTAAACTTCAACTTACTTTTCAGTATGATATTAAAGTCTTGTCGGTTGATATAAGCCCTGCGGTTAAGATAAGCTCTTGACTTTGTCTTGTCATCTATTTATCACTTTGTATATTTATATGTTTCCTATTTATATAAATTTTTCTTCATGATAAAAGAATAGTAAATCACTACTGAAGTCCAACTTGCTGTGCTGTTTTTGGAGTGTCCATAATTACAAACTTATGTTTTATAATTGCTTTTAGACAGCGCTACTTCCCACTATTCTACAATTCAATAGTCATCAACTCTATAAAACAAATCACTGTAATGCAAAGTGTAGTATCGGAAAATGGTGAGGTTCTGCAGATTATTAGAAGCAAGTCCACATCAAAAATATATTTAAACTTGGTATCTATCTACCACCACCTTTCTTCAATTATTGTTTATTTTTTAATGTTCACCCTTTAGCTGAAGTTATTTGGCTGGTTTTTTATACCAACTTTGGTCATCCCACAAAATAATTTTTTTTTGCAGTGTACCTACTTTTAAATCAACTGAGAATCTCTTTCTCTATTATTTTTCCTTTTATGTCTTTGTTAAATAGTTTGGTACATTATAAAAAAATACATGCGTTTGGAAGGATGCTTGAAAAATTGTTTTTGAATTGAATTAATTTCGATTAAATTGTATTCTTAAGTGATTGTGATATGTGTCAGATGTTTCATTCTAAAAGTAAGTTAACAATCTTAAAATTGTATTAGCTGATTGCACATTTGATTCTTTCTGTGACAGATAGTTTCATTATTAGCTTTAAGAACTGTACAGAATAAGTGTTATGAACTAAACTAGTAGTTAAATAAAAAAAATTGAATTGGACTAGGTTTTATGTTTAGTTTATAAAAACTGAACTAGTAAGCTAAATAATTCAGTCATTTGAGAAACCATAACATAAATTCTTGAATCTTCAATTATGTTTTTTAAGTCTTTCTTCTTGCTTCTATATTTAGCATCTCCATGTACACATGAGGGAACCAAATATATGCTACAAAATTTTATATTGAAGGGGTCAAATAGCTACAGTTGAAGAATATTAATCTGCTCCTTAAAAACTGGGTCAAATAGTATGTTGTTAGCCCATTTCTTGACTCTGTTTGCTGGAAAATTCTTTCTGCACCCCCATGGTTTTATCCTGCACCCCTATGGGAGAACTGAAAATACGGTTTTATCCTTAAGGAGAAAAAACCCTCCTACACCCCCTCTTCATCTTCTCAACCGTAGCCTATTTCTCTATGTTTTTTTGTTTTCGTGTTGGAGAAGACTGCATCCTTGCACCTTTTGCCATTGTTCAATTTGAAACGTATTTTTAAATTGAAGAAGTATCTTATGAACTGGAATATATTTTTAAAAGATAATATATTCTGAATGTATAATTAGAAAAGTACTTCTATGTTATAATTATACCAAAAAATTAAATTTTAACAAATATGAAAAATTTGTATTATGAATTGCACCATCTTAAATATAACTGTATTTTTAATTATGCAATTCAGAATATAAAACTTGTATTAGGTGCAATCCGAAATACTGTATTTATATTTTGAATTAAACAATCTAAAATACAATATTTATATTATAAATTGTATATTTTAAAATACTAATTTGTATTCTCAATCATATAATTTAAAATAAAAGTAATCACAAATTTAACTTTTAAATTCTATAATTTGAAGTCTCCAAATTTCACGTTCTCTGGAATTGAAAATTTTAGAAAAGTGTTGTTTTTAAGGTACAGGGAGAATTTGCCTTGCTTGCTTTGCATAGGATTCAACTTCCTTCGTATAAAACAATTATTCAGTCAATTGTATTTATTTTGGAATAGACTTTCTGCATATAGAAAATATATTTTAAGAAATAAATGGGAAGTAAACTGATAAACCTTTTAATGTAGAAAGAAATACTTTGAACTTAACACATGTGTTTTTGTGACTTAAATGTATTTTTATTCATCAAATTCTAGTTATTTTTTTTATTTCAAATTAAAATTGATATTTTTAGTTATTGTAATTTTAAAAAAGCTTCTTTTAGTCCTTGGGTTAGATGTCTTAAACATATATTTTTGTCAAAATAAATATTTATTAATATTAACCTCTGATTCAATAATATAAGGCTAAGTTAATATTTTTTCCCATTTTTTGTTCATGGATTGTAACTTTTAATTTATCTAAAGTTTAACTTAATGATTTGTTTACTTAGCTTTCTGTTTCAAACTCATGTATAATCTGTCGTACATTTCAAACTTCCATTCTCACGCTAAGGGGCGAGTAAGTTATACTATACCATAAAAACAAAGAACGTTATTTTGAAGCTGTATATATGATGGGTCAATTCAATTTTGTTTTATGAGAACAAAAATATTCTTTTAACTGAAAAAACAGTTATTATATATATATTTTTAATAATATTTGTTTAAGCATTACCATAACATAAGCTAAACAATTGTTTTGATAAACTATTTGGAGTAGTTTATTTGGTTGTGAAACTTATTTAAAAAAATACGAAGATTCATATTTAATAAAAATGCTTTTTTAATATTATAGCCAGATGTAAAATTTCTGATTTTATAAGAATAATTTATTTTCCATCACTTTTTTCCAAAATTATTTTATTTTTAACTCAAACAAACTCAGTCTATAACTTCCATTATTACTTTTTATTTTAAACAATTTAGAATTTAAAATATACATTCCCAAGAATATAAAAAGTTAACCAAACGTATTTTATAACATGGCTATAAATATTTTCCTTATCATAATATATTTCAGTAAACTACAATATGATTATTTTAACATTTTTAACTTTTAACTGTAAATTCACAAACTACTGACTTAAATACTGAAACTTTAATGAATATGAAAGTTTAGAAACATATACATAGTTTTAAAAAACAAAAAGTTTGATAATATATAAACTGATCAACTCATTATACATGAAACTTCATCTTCACTTCACCCGATAAACAGTTTGCAATTACGGGTTTGTTTGAGTTTTATCATGCAAGAAAACTACAGTACAAAAAACAATGATATGCTTTAATAAAGTTAATTTAATTAATTTTGACCATAACTATCTTAAAAACAACACTTTCTGATTGATTGAAAAGTTTTACAAGTAAAGTTAAGCATTGAATAAATGCTGATACCCTTCTGTAGACATCATGGAACATTAACTAGAAATGACAAAGAAGCAGGTTTGGATGGTGCGAAAGTAGAAAACATATACATAGATGTATGAAGATGAAATGAAAGATGTTGCTGTGTGTTAACCAGAGAGACTTGGTTGCGGAAAATGGTGGAAAATGTGGCATCAATTGATGATCTGAGTTTGTCTGTTAGAGGGAAGTGTATGTGGGGGTGTCCCACAAATCACGTGCTGGGGGCTCCTCTATTGGCACATGCACAAGACAAAGGAGTGGTCATTTACAATCTCCTCTAATCCCCTCTCAGCCAATTATCATCAATCTCTCACGTGGGACTCTTGACCCTACCTCACTACCCTCTCACAATATATACTATTTTTTATGTATTCAATCTTCTTCACATCACATTTGCACCTTCTTCCTCTAACTCATATCCTTGCTTTCACTTCCACATAGTGCACATAGTTTTCTTAACTTCACTACCAAATATACCTACTGCTATAGGATCAATCATGGGAGAGTCTTCTAATTCTTCTGCTTCTTACATTCACATGGTAAAGAGACTTTAGCCACCACTTCTATCTTTGATTTTCATTTTTTGTGTTGATCATATACACATACATGATCGTGGTGGCATGTTTGTGCGAAATCAGGTGCAGCACCTGATTGAGAAGTGTTTGATCTTTCACATGTCAAAGGAAGAATGCATGGAGGCTCTCTCCAAGCATGCAAATATCAAGCCTGTCATAACATCCACTGGTATGTTCTCTTCTTTTCCATTCCAACTTTTCTTTTCTATATTAACATACCAAGATGTACACATTATATAAGATTTTACACCATTTCAACTCCTACAAGATTCAAGAGATATGTGATCAGATCATTTCAAAACGTAAATTGACTTTGTATAGCTAACTGTTATGTATGTATGAACCCCTTACTTGCCATATATGTGCTGGCTGGCTAATTCAACTTTGATTGATTAACTAGTTAGAACCTTTAATTGTGCTTTGAGAATTTACAAAGCCTACCCAGTTTCAAACTTCTGCACTTATGACTTTTGGAGTTTGCAAGCTGACAAAAAGACTGATACTTTTAGATCAAATAATTCATTCTTTGACCATTTCACCAAACATGTTTCAAACTTTTGGGTCTATATATTATGCTTCAACTTTGAAAAGCTTTTTAGGTTAGAAGCTTCTTAAAATTCTGTGCAATTAAACTAGACAAGTCAATACTATGTTTTAATTTTACCATTTTTTTTTTCAATTGAATCATCGTAAATTAGTTTTTATAATATAACCTTGCTCTTATTAAGATCTGTGTATCACTCAGAGAAAAATATAGATTAGAAGAAATTTGAATCAAGGACTACAGTGAGATTTATTTTGCTGAATGAAATATTATATCACAAAATTTAAGTACGACCTAATTAATTGAGAACAATCTATATAACCTCTTAAACTTAAGAAAAAAGATGAATACAAATACGTTTGAGTACACTAATTTCCAGTACCAGAAAGTTCCCTGAGCAAACAATCCAAAAACAGAAGCAGCATGCACGTGCATATATGACAGTCACGTTTGTGAGAACCACACAACATGCAGCCGTACATTGAATGAACATATTTTGTGTGTGTACATGAATGAATATGTGTGCAGTGTGGAAGGAGCTAGAGAAAGAAAACAAGGAATTTTTTGAGGAGTATGCCAAAGCTAAGAGTAAAGACGACCGAATGTCGGAGGAAGAGACAAGCCAAATGATACAGAAGATGATCTCAGATTCCACTAAAGGTGCTGATTAGCAGCCATTGAAAATGATCTCACACCCCTCTCTGTGTTTGTTTTCCTTAGCTTCACCACTATGCATGCATAAGTGGTCCCTTCAACAACTTTCCAATCTTATTGCTAAATTAATATATGCTGTTAAAGTGTTATATATTATGTAATCAAAATGGGGTTCTCACATACGGAACAAGCACGGAGACTATAGTGCTGTGTGGTCCTCCACTTCTATCTTTCATGGAAAATGATAGTTTCAAACTCACTCGAGAAAAAAAACACTCACTATTTGACAACCATTTTAATAATATAATACTATGCATTAATATTTTAAGTTAAAAAATAAATAAAAAATGATTAAAATATTAATATTCTGAGTTATATATCAAGTTATTATTTTGTTTCCTTTGGGGTTATCAGGATATGGCCAAAGTGTGTTTGAGTTAGCAAATAACAGTGTGCCATGTCAGCATGTGAAAGATTTTCCTGTAATTTGATTTGGGATAACCTTATATAATATTTTATAACATATGGTTGATGTGGCAAATGCTGACATGTGTCTGTTGTACGCATACAATAATCACAAAACTCGTTGTAAGGTCAACATTATGCAACAGATTCGCAGCCCTGTTGTGTGTGAATGATTTAGGAACATGAGGAGGGAGTGTGGTCGAGGACTGATATCAGGGTTTGTGTCTTGTCGTATCGCATGATTATTAGTGTGTAAGAATGGAACGGTATTCCATAAACTATCATCCGTCGGTAAGAATAGGTTGCTTTTCATAGTCCCACATCGAAGAAATTTCATAATCTTCAGACGTCAACATATCCCACATCGAAGAAATTTCATAATCTTCAGACGTCAACATATCCCACTTCCAAGAAATTTAATGCTTATAAAATATAATTTCACTGTAAAAATTTAAAATTTAAAAATAAAGAAGAATTTCAAACCTGGATACAAATGTATGATCAAGTTATCTCCATGATCACAACTCAAGTAAAGTATCCAACATATATAAGAAGTAACATTTAAAACATACACACATTCTTCTAACATCAATTAATAAAATATGTGTTTTTTTTAACTTAATATGAAATTTAATGACTAAACCTCCTGAATATCTATCTATATATATATATATATATATGGGTGTTGAAAATAATTGTCACTGTTTGTCTCTACAGTGAATTGATGATATTTTAAAATTTGTTTATAAGATATTTTTTTTTTCTATTTGTATGGGTGATAAAGTAGTGTAATGTAGGTTTTAAGGTGACAATTAGTTCACCCAACAGAGAGAACAAATTGTAAATTAAAATCTTTTAATTCTTTATAATGTTTTTATTTTGAAAAGGCTTTCACTGATGATTTATAAATGATATAATTTAGTCTCCAGAGAAATAAAACATTTTTAATGTATCATATTATTTAACATGTGCACAGACATGATCTATGTCTAAATAAATCTTTCTATCACTACTTATAAAAAAAGTTTGGATATATAGAAACCCTTTTACAAACTAAAATTAATTGTACATTTAATTTCTAAGAATTTTGACAGGGTGTAATTTTGTTCAAAATGTATTAAAATTAACAAATTCAGATTTTTTTTTTAAATAATAGGTATTAAGCTATGTTGAAGTAATACAACTTTATTATTTAAAAGTTGTCATTCTTAAAAACAACTTCAATGACAACTAAAAAATAACAATAAGTATTTTTAATTTATTCCACCCCAATTTTTTACATAATTTTAAAAAAATATTCTTTTACAAATTAAATAAATATAAAAAGATTAAATTGAATTTGTCACTAACTTTAGTGTAAAAATAATTATTACATAAAAGTTATTATACTCATGCACTTCTTATATATGTATTATTTTTACAGTTGTCACATCGATAATTACCTCTATAAATATAGTTGATAGTACGTCTTTACTAAGTAAATCAAAGTTATCCTAGTGGATATAACTTCTTCATGATTTTCACTAAAAGTTATTATTTATCCTGATAACTTCTTTGTTAGTTTTCTATGGTTATTTAAATCATTTCTGAGTATTCTTAAGAGTAGAGTTGCATCTTTAAAATCTAACTTATCTAATTTTATAATTTTTTCAAATTTACTCATTTTGATAAATTTAGTACAAAATTACACTTATTAATCAAATTTAGTACAAAAAGTTTGTCGCAACCATGGTCACGATGGAGATGGCGAACAAAACAATTTAATTTTTATTTTAAAAACAGAGGAGTCGCCGCCATAATTTATTAAAGGAAAACTATGGAAAACCAAAAAAACAATATAAGACAAGTTTGCGAAAACAGATTTTGAGTCCGAGAGTCTGTGTTAGCACCCCACAACGCCCGTCGTACCTTTAATTAAATAAGTAATTTGAATGCGATTTTTTTTAAAACATTTATTTTCCTAAGAAAGAAATAAAAAGAAAGAAACAAAATGCAAATAATAACAAACAAAGATATTTATTTTTTAGAAAGGGTCCGACAATGATTTGACCTTGCTCATACGTATCTCTATCAAGGATAGAGAATGATAGAGAATCAGGGTTATGTAGTTCTTTAAAAAAATTAATTGTTGAAATGTTTAATATTTTTTAGTTTTGAAAATTTTATATATTTTTTTTATTTTGAATGTTTTTTAGAGTAAACTTCAAATTTGGATACCGTAGACACGTGCGGTCTTTTGGTATTCCAGTCAAAGTTAAAACTTCAAATTTGGATACCGTACGCGTGTGGTCTTTTGGTATTCCAATCAAAGTTAAAACTTTCCGAATTAAACTCTTGTACGGTGCGAACCACCATTTTAAGAATTCAATCGAGTCATCATAACTGGGTGCTTGAATAAGCTGATATTTTTCTTCTATGCTTTCTTCTCTCTCTATTCTCAATACACGATTCTCTATTTTTCTCACTTCTCTTCCCTCGTTCTCTCCTTTATCTCTTCAATGTTCCCTCCTTTTATTAAAGACCATCTCTTTTTCCTGTTTTTTTCTGTTTTTTCCGTTATATATTTTTTTAATTATTTATTTAAAACATTAACAGACAAATCTAAACTACTCTATTTTTATTTTATTTATTTAAGTAAAACAATTTTTTTTATATATTTATTTTAAAACTTGCAAATCAAGTATATAAGTAGTTATTTTATTGTTATATTTGTTTTTATTATTTTTTATTCATTATTTATTTATTAATTTTCAGATGCTGTTGTTTTAAATTAAAATATTTTTGTTATTTTCTTGTTATTTTCATTTTTTTATTATTAATTAATTATTTTATTATTTTTTTAATAGAAAAATTCATTTTCTTTATTTTTATTAATGGAAAAATTCAAATTTATTATTTTTATTTTATTTTTTTATTGTTATCATTATTTTTCAAGAAAACTTAAACTAATAAATATTTTTTATGTTATTATTTTTTTAAAAAAAATTATTTTTATTATCATATTTTAATTTAAAAATAATTATCTGGACAAAATCGGGTGTTGACCAAGTTGAATTATTTTTCTTATTCCTTAAGTACTTACAAGACTAGTTGAACAGGTTATTAATTAAATTCAAATTTTTACCATTCATCTTAAATGTTGCAGAACTTCCAAGAGACCAGCTTCATTGACACCTGGCTGCTGAAGAAAGATTCCACTTGTCACCTGGCTAATGGAGAAAGATTCCACTTGTGAGAACTGAAAGCCATGGATCTTTAGCCACCTTCCCCTACGAGGTTTTGATTCTATTTCAATATTTTCAGGCAGTGTTCACTTGTCTAGTTTTCATCCGATGAATATGAAATTTGAAATCCTTGGTGTGGCAAATGCTGATTGGTTTATGTATATATTCTTGTATTGATATGCATATATGCGACATTGGAGACTAAAAAAAAAAGACAATGCATAGGTCTGAATCAGTGAAGCACATATCCTAAGTAAGGACATGAACACACCACACGCATCAACTTTACAAAATGCTCATTTATTCGTGACACTTTGACCACTTGTAAAATAACTATCAACAAAATTATTTAACACCATGTCACATTAGCAACTTTTTTTAAGTGTCAGCATAATTCTCCATGATATTTTTGATATATTTAATAGAGTCATATAGTTTAAAAGTTATTATTATAAAATTAATTTACTTGTATAATTATTTAAAATATTCGTAATTCTCGAGTTGGTCGTGAAGCTTCTTTCCTGTTTGAAATTCTAGTCGAATGAATTTTGATGGTCAAGTTATTTCAGATTAGCTGATTTTAACCTTTATTAGCTTAAGATTTTCGGGACTTTATTCGATTGTTAACGTCGTGATCTTTAAGAGAGGTAAAATGTAAAATCATTTTGAAGTAATAGATAGTTTTTGTCGAGTATTCTTAGTTGGTCAGTATATTTACATTATAGTGCTGGTGGTGAATCAGAGGGGTCGGATATTGAGATAGTACACAAGTAAGTATTAAAGTCAATTTAAACATCTTTATCTTTCTTAATTTTTTGAGATGTATTTTAAGAACAAATTATAATAAATCATAATAAAATTTTAAGTGAGATAATATCTTAAATATGGTAATTAACTTTTAATGATGTTGTCAACATTTAAGATGAAACATAAAAAATATTATAAAGTAACAAATGAATAAGAAATCTACATATACAAACATGACAATTTGAAAACCTTAAAACACACGTGGGACCGGAGAAAGATTCCCTTGATTACTCCAGGTGCAGTGGTCATAAAACATTTCTGAAAATTAAGTATTGTAAATGAAATTGGCATGTAGAATTCATCAACCAACATGCAGAAATAGACACAGAAGAGGGAAAACGACATAGAGAAGGGTTTGAAATCCGTGAAATGTAGGTGTTTGTTTAGGTCTTGTATTACATTGATATGTGTGTAGAAAGTGAGATTCCTCTTCTCTTGTTGTTTGTCTCATTGCTTATCTGCAACCATGGAGTGGCTAGTGGCTATGTAACAGCCATGTCTAGCTAGGACAAATCATGCAATTTTGTAATCTCTTCAACCAATGGTCTCTCCATGGAACAGGAACCTCAAACTAAGATCTTTCATCTAAAAAAATGATAATTTTAGACATGGGCAAACAAAAATACTGGTTTTTTTGCCTTTAGTACATATACATAAGTAGTCCGTACAAGAAGGAGTTGAATCATAGTCTCTAATGTCTTTAGTTGTGTGTTAAGGTAAGAGCAATTATCAAAATTTTGGATTATATGTAAAAATCTAGGGACCTATCATAATCATGCTTTGGACTTAATAAATGTGCAAAACTGGTATGAGTACAAAGGATGCTGTCTTCAAGTTTTCATTTCGGAAAATTCCAAATCTTTTTCCACTAGCCTTATAATTTAACCTATCTCTGATTCTCTTTATGGTAGGTCATGCCTTTTTCAGATCATTCAAGAACTATAGTAAGATATTTCTTTTAGTTCAATCATTTAAATTTTATATTAACTAAAGATGCATTCAAATATGACATGTTTTCAAAACCAATGTTTAAGATTAAGTAAAACTTGAATTTCACTTAAAAGATTTATGTTTTGACTTTTAAGAAATTAGAAAAACTATTTTCTCTCGTTAACTTTGTTTAGACATATGAAATCTATAATTTAACTTTGGTTAGACATATGAAATCTATAATAACAATAAAAGAAGAAGGAAGGAATAGGTTGATATACATTCGTACAACTTTCTTGAATAGAGATGGTTAAACAATCACTATAGAACTTTTATGCATATTTTCTACAAATTTACAAAAAAAATGAAAAATTTAATGCAAATGTTAAAAGTTTTTCAAATATTTACAAGAAAGTTCCATAAAATATAAAATATAATGCACCCCAAGAAAAAAAAGTAAGAGGTAGAAATTAAAAAAGGAATTCAACGCTTACATGGCAAATCCAATAATGGAAGAAAGAATCGAAACAAGTCTAGAATACAAAATTTACTTTCAGTCTTTGAATAAATAGAATGAATGTCATTCATCCTATATATTTGCATTCGTAAGGTTAACTATATTGTTGTCTTTCGAAGGCTCAATTTTATCATATCCAACTAATTTATAAAATACATATAACACCACCACTCAAGTCTTAAATTATACATTAAATATTCAATTTGTTATGTAGCGATTTTTTATTTATTTAATAGCATAATAGTTTAAATGTTATAATTTGATTATGAATGAGTTTATATGACCTCAGTTACATATGTTATTTACAATAATATTTTTTGAGCAATTGTCCTTTTGAAAATTAGATTAATGATATTAATAATTTTGATATCAGTTATTTCTCCCATGTGATAATTAATATTACTTATAATAATTTCTAATTCATTAGTGTTAAACTAGTGATATTGACCGTTTTGATACTAATTATTATTGTTATTTAAAAAGATAGAAATTTTAAGAATCACATTTATAATTATAAAAAAAAAACTATTAACAAAATATAGAAATTCCTTACAAAGAAAGGAATTCAAGTTTGCTTAGTAGGATGTGAAAGTAAATATTCAAATAAGATTACCTATAACACTATACCTACACTATTATTTTTTAAATGAATGAGTAAAAATGTCAATTATAACTTTTCAATAGAAAAATAACGTCTTTATTTTGTTCTATAGACTATCAATTCACTAGTTTTTTTATAAATTTAATATTATTATTTTCAAATATATATAATTATATAAATATTTTATAAATTTTTAGTTAATATTTCTAATTAGGTAGATTAAAATAATTATTATCTTTACATACTAAATTATTCTATATCAATTAATAAAATAAGAAATAATATTTAAAAATATTTTTTCACTTTAATTTTAAAACAAGAAAACTGTAAATTAGTTTGTTAACTTATCATTGTCTTAGATAATAGTTTAAACTTCGAAGAAGAATTTTGCATTGCAATGTATTGGCTAGGAATAAATAAGGTAAAATACAAAACAATGTACACGATATTTTGTATTAGTGTACGGAAGCTGGTGAAATAAGAGGAGATTGAAGCAGGAAGACCTGACATGAAAATTGACATGAATTTGTGAAACACGAGTGCTAGAGAATACTAGGGGAATCAAAAACTGAAAAAAATCTTATGAAACAGGTAGTACTAAGATCGAACTCCAATTCATGACAGCTAAAACCTTGTCATTCACACATTTTCCTGTCCCATCCAATGATGCTCACTTCAGCCTCTCAAGACACCATTTTTAAATCAACTCTCACCATCACCAATACCAATATTATATTCTTCCTTAATTAAGATTTTGCTGGTAGAGTGGAACGTGAGAAATAAAATAAAAATGTTATTCTAAATAATAATTTTTAGAGAAATAATCATGCCAAAGTATTTTGGAGAACTACACTGTATTTACTAAACTACGAAAATTATGAATAGGTGTACGAAATTGAGGTAATTGAAGAAGCAGGAAAAAAAATGCCATAATATTAAAATAGATTATGAAAAGACTGTGAATATATTTTTTGAGATTGTTTTGAAAAGAATAGTGAAAAATAGAGAGGGTGGAAACTTTATGGAATAGAGCTTAAATCCACTGACATGAACAACACAAAACTGTAATGAAAATAAGTCCCACATTGGTTGGGTACATGTGTAGACCCAATATCCAGTATATAAATAAGAGGAAACTATTTTCATTGAAACTTGCCTTAAACTAATGAGTAAGGAAAACAAAGCAAGCAGTGGGAGCTGCTTGCAGCACTCATTCTGATGTGCAAAAATTTTTGTAGGGGTTATAGGCTGGCCTTGAGTAGACGCTGCTTACTTATGCAGAACTCTCAAAGGCGGGCCTCCCAACCCAAACTATTGATAGTTTTAAGTTACTCAGCTAGTTATTTCATTAATAAACAACCCATACTATTGATAGTTTTAAGTTACTCAGCCCATTGATGATAGTCTTAAGTTACCTATGTAGTTATCTAGTTAACAAACAGAAACCTATACTTGATCCCAACCCATCAATAAGATTGTTGTAGAAAGGAGGATATAGTAATGTAAGATAGTACACAAGATAAGAAATGATATGGTTTTGGCCATCCAAAAGCTGGTCTTAAAACCCTTCTAATTTTAAAAATGCTTACAGTAAACTGAAAGAGGACAAGAAATGATGAAGAGAAAAAAGAAAAGAAGATTATATACAAGATGGAAAATTATAAAAGCAAACTGAGCAACTAAATAATTGTGTTTAAATATTTAAATGAAAGTGTTTCTGAAAAAAAAAATGATTGAAGAACACTTCAATATACTGATCTTTTTTTTTATACAAATGAAAACAATATTGTTCCATAGAAAAGAATGTCTATACCTATAGGCTAACTCAATTCTTCAAATACCTATGTCCTAATTCATATTCTCAAAATTGACTCAATCAACCTCTCAAAATCCACTCAATCAAACTATACACTAATTGCACATAATATAAAAAATGCAATAGCCGCACACAACTACACTTTTCAAAAACCATCAGAGGTAACTATCTCGTTTGCAAGCTCCTCTGTTAACAACTCAACAATCTCTGTAACAATATCTTCAACATCTTGAACTAGTTCTATCCAACTAATTTTTCCTTCAAGTGTATTGTCTGCTAACTCATTACTAGCTTTCTTTTCTTGTGCAACAAGCAACCCCCACATCTCATCTTCAATCATGTCCTGGCTTGGTTCAGCATTCAATCTTCTTGATGTTGACTTTTCCCACTTTGGAATATACAAATATGTCTGAAGAATCTGTAGCAACCCTAAGTTGATACGGTCAAAGAGCAGTTTCCTCTCAGATCTCCTCCAAAGCTGCTGCTCACCAAATTTCTTTTCTAGGACTTCAAAGACGGAAGGGCTAATAGGACATTGTGAAGAGTGCCATGTAGAACAGTCTGTAAACAAGCTCCTATTAACTATACTTCCCTCGGTTAAAACCTCAACAACATATGAAAAATTCCTACTTTCTTCTGCTCTAAACAATCCTGTTATATCTTTCTTTTCTTGAGAGTTATGTATATATTCATTCCCACAATCTTCATCACTTGAAACATTCAAACCATATTCTTCATCATCTACTTCAGAGGAATCTGAAATTAACAATGGTACATTTGTAATTAATACCAAACTAAAAGGAGAGAAACTAAGAAATAAAAGCATTGATTTCAAATGATGTGTAGACAAAATGCCACAGCAGAATCATTATATACCACATGCATGATCACCACTATAGCTGGATTCAATGTCTTCCCCAAATAAGGGATCCAAAACAGAGATTGGACTAGGTTCATATGACTCCTCAGAGCTACCAAGAGGATGATAATCTTCTTGAAAATAATCTGATGAATCCTGTAATTTAAGAAAAATACAAAGCAACAACATAATTCAGTAGTGAAACCACCTGGAGAAAAAACTTGACATAACTGAAATAACAATAATTACAAAGAAATCAAAAATTATATGTAACATATAAAAAGAAAAGTCAAGGTACCAACTCAAGAAGTTAGATATGAAAAGTATTTAGTAGAAAACAACTCTTTTATATTAACTAAGATACCTGGAAATGTTACCTAGGAAATTAACGATGCAGCATTAACTTCTAAAACTAAACTACATCAAAATTGACATGAAAACTAAAACTCAGCAATCAATGTTTATGTCCAATGCCTCTTGTACTTGCATTTCCCTTAGATTTATAGTTCAATTACTTCAATAATTAGTGGTATAAAATTTAGTCATAAATAATTCCTTTTGCATTATAATATGTTTTGCATCAATCAAATATAACCAATACATAATACAACCCTACTCAATAAATCTAGCTTCCATATATTCAAAAGGGTAACGCAAATATCAGAAGTCAGGATTCAAAAGAAAAACATTACTTTACACAGCCCAGTAGCCACAGTTATTGAGGGGGTATTTACACTGCTGGAACTATTAAGCACAGAGAAACTTCCTCATGTGATCACTTAATATTGAACGAGAAAATAAAATTTCTAATATTTCTCATGCATTGAAGGACTACATTTTAGAAAGTCACATGCATTTGGGTATTTTCATTTATTGGTAAAGTAATAAAATATAGAGCACACTTGAAACAATAATAATACTCTATTATGGACAATTCATGTAAGTTTCCATTAAATATACAAATTCTGACACCTGAATGAGAAAGAAAAAGCAAACCTGTTGCTTTGAAGCATATGAAGTATGATTCAAACAATCAATTTCTTGTGATAAAATGAAGGCTGTTGATTTAGATTGATGTTTGGTAGGACCATGTGTTCTGTCAACAACCTCTGCTGTTGTATCAGATTCCAAGAATTCAACTGATGAATCAGGAGACACCACATTTTGCTTACACAAATTACTATCTTCATACTTTTTGTTCTTCACTTCATCACTCATTAGGCATCTCTCTTGCAAGATCTGTCTGTCTATAAAGGTGGGAGAAGAACTACAACTTGTCAATTGAGGAGGCATAGTTATCTTATCAGACAAATCCTTCTCATAACATCTCTTCTCTGAATTGTAACTGACACAATTCTCTTCAGTATGATCACTATTGAAATATGAGGAAAAAGAAGGGAATTTCTCACTGCCAGAACTGAGGTTCACATCTTCCAAACATTCTTTCTGGTCATTATTTTGATTCTTACTATTCCATGATGACCAATTTGCAGATGCCCTTTTTCTCAAACCCCAATATCTCTGAAACAAGATATCGTGATTCACAGTTCCACAATTATCCGCAATAACTGAAGCTGAACAAGGAGGTCTTGGCACTCTTCTAGCAAAGCTATAATTATCACCAGCCTTACATCCCAATTTAATTCTATCATTACTATATCCACTTTGATGATTCAAATTTCTTGCTCCATTTCCTTTTTCAGAAATCATAGGCACTTGGTTATGTGTACAGTCTTGATCACATGAACCATCTGAACAGAAGATTGGGGAATTGAATTGGATCTCATTAACTGAAGTATTTGAAGCAGGCTTCAGCATATCATTGGCAAATACTATATTCCCTCTGAAAAAAGAACTTGAAGCAGTATCTAAAACTCTTTTAGCAACATTTCCAGATTGCATATAAATCTCCTCGGAAATTTTACTTAAAGATCTTGAACTTGGCTTACCAAAATTCATGTGATAGGATACTTTCTTTCTATCTCGCTTTTCAGGATATGCTTTCGTGCTTTCAGGATAATATATCTCTTGGAGCAGCCCATCAGCCAAATGAGAATTTTTGCTAGAACCAGGATTCTCTTTCCCATTTCCATTTGATGGGTTATGATGCTTACTTCGCCTGAGAGCTTTGACCACTTCAAGAACATCCTCAGATCTGTCCTTTTCATTGGTATTCATTTCAAAGGAATGCTGCTGCTGCTGCTGAGATGAACGCTTCTTTCTGACACCAATGGAAGCAACTTTCTGCTGGTAATTCTCAGAGAGCACTTTCTGTTTATCTCTAACAGGATGTAGGGTAGGCACCTTATCAAGACCCATTAAATTTAAAATAACACTTGGTGGTTCTTTAGACTCCATTCTGCAATTATTACTCTACAAGATACACTAGAACACGAGCACTCCCTGAAAAGCAATGAAACTGTCTGCAATAAATCACAATACCTGTTACAATAAATTAAAAGTGATAAATATAATCTATTAGGCCATCTCTTTCCTTTTCAAACAGTGAAGCCAAAGCAGGAAGAATCACATCACAAACCAACCTTCTTTATTACATCTCATCTGTTGTAGACCAAAAGGATTAATAAAATAGGTGTGGTGTAGAATCTAGAGCTTCCTATCCTTCAACACTTCCTGGGAATGATTTTAATGCTCTATCAGCAAAACAGACCTAAAAAAAGTAAGCAGAAAAGACATTAAAAACAGTACAATTTCAGAAAAAAATAAACGCAATTAAGAATCTCATATAGGGAAGGAATCATAACCTAAAGCATATTCTTCATTATAATCGGCCTAACAAAATCAACATTGCAAAACATGAAAAAAAAAAATACAATAATCTTAAAATAAAAGCATACAGGAGGAAGAAATCATCAAATCAACCTGGCAATGAATCTGATTCAACTGTGTTCAATCACTGACAGCAAAGAAACAGTGTAAAGCACTCAGGTAATCGACACAAAGTGTGATTATTGGAAAGAGCCAAAAAAGAAATAATAGCGTTCTTCAATTCATAAAAACATAATAAGGAAACAGAATGATTCTATCCCACTAGAAACAAAAATAAAAAACAGAAACCTCTTTAACAAAAGCACAAGCAAATCAAGATCCCAACAAAATCATGACTTTACAAAACTCACCCCTCAATAAAGACTCACAGATCATCATCACAATCAAGATTCAAGAAGGAGAACCAAGAGAAGATGGAGAAACACAAGAATTATATGCAAAAACAAAGAACCTTCTCTGACAACAATCCTTTGAAAAGTGAGACCTTTTTGGATTATGCGGGTGCCCGTAACCCAGAAACTTAATTGCATGCAACAAAACCAATCAGGGTAGCCTCCTTTTGCAAGAAAGCAAATTGGGGTATTAAATTCATGAATGGTGGCAACCCAGTTTTTGTCATACCATGAAGGAAAAGGACACAGCCGACATAAACATCAATCAGATCAAAAAAAAGAGATGTGGATGCCTAAAGGGATACTTAGCAACTATTCCTCCTGAAAACTCTGGATAACTAAGTAAAATATTGGTTTTGTTTTGGAATTTGATTTCAATGCATTGAATTAATTAAAAAAATAAAATGATTGAAACAATAATTAATGGCTATTTATTTATTTTATTTTTTATTTATCGATTTAAGTTAGTTTTTGTCGCGTGTGGATTTCCACCAACTGTAATTGTTATGTTTGCGTATTTGGCGCCATGAAGATATCATTATTTAATGGAAGTGTCGGGTTCGCCAATGATTTTACCTTTCCTATGTTCTAAGCATAAAATCTATATCAAATATGATCATGTTAAAAATATTTTATATTGAAGTATGTAAATTAAGCTAACTCTAGTTTTACAAGATTAAATTAAGGTTAACTCACAATTTGTTAGGCAACATTAAGATTTATCTTATTGAATTATTGCTATTGGACTACCATAAGATTTTCTTATAAAAGTAAGTCACCAAGTCAAAATTGGCACTTATTAAGCTTCTCTGTATAACCAAAACACGTTTTTCAAATTGGAATCATATTAGACAAGATTGTTCATAATTTCAAATATTATTGTATTTTTATGTTCTTTGCAACAAGTTGTGACGTTGGCTTGGTGGATTTTTTTGTTTGTCGTACATTTAATCATATTTTTGCTTCCAACTTACGTCTTTGACTGGCCAACAAAATGTCTCCTCCACTTGAAGAATATCAAAGCTTAAGAGTCCTCCAAAATTTGATCAAAAATAGGTAAATTGCTATAAAATGAATTGAATCAAACATGTAAAAAAAAAAAAAGAAGAAGCAGAAGAATAGATATGTTTTAAAGTTCATTAATCGTATTACACTATTTTAAAGTCAAAACTATTCATAGTTTTTAAATTAATAAAAAAACAATGATTCTTATGATGTTGGTTTGGTTAAAATTCAATAATGTTGCGACCCCACGCACTACCCCGCGAGTGTGAAAGTGGCTTCCATCTTTCCCACTTTTCGTTTGCCGTCCATTTATAATTAGTAGTTTTTTTCTTCCATAAAAAAATATATCTTGGAAATAATAACTTTTTTATATGATTTATTTCCAAATAACAAATTTGAGTACTTTATTTTTTATTATAAAGATCTTCCTCTTTCAATTAATTCATTTTTTTTTATATTCAATCTATTTTTTCCATTACAAATTGATATTGGCATACTAGTTTTTAATTGAAATTATTATGTCTATTATTACATTCAAATTTAAATACAATGGTGTTTTGTTATAGATTTGAGAATTAATATTTTTAAAATTTAGGCTACAACATGTTAATTGTGGATATGAGAGCGTTATTATCTTTAAATTCAAAATCAATAATTAAATAATTGTATATAAAAATATATTTAGTCATAAAGTGATACTACATGATTATTAACGAATTTGAATAGGTTTATCGACTTAAAAAAATGTTCCACTAATTTTTATTTACAATATCTTTTAAAAGCAAAAATCACGCTTATAAACATGGGAGAGACTCAGACTGAAAAAAATAATTAAAAGAATATGTCTGTCTTTCTAAAAATGGGGAGTGTATGAAAGAAATATGAAAGTGCAAAAAGAAAGAACATTATGGGCTTCACATTTGGACCTGTTGGTATCAATGGGTCGCGCTGCAGGCTTACATTTTAAAAATAGTTTGCTTTGATATATATATATTTATATATATATATATATATATATTATATTTATTTTTCTTGCCCTTTTTTAACATTTTTAAACTCTTATAAAATTATGAACGTATTATTTTATTGACGGAGTGGAAATTCATTAATAACTTGTTTTAGAATAAAATACATTCAATCGTCATTATTAAATTAGGAAGGTTCTTTTTTTTAATCTCTTTAGGACTTTTAGTATTTTTATATCTTTAGTAAAATCAGTTAATAACTTTTAGAATTCAACCAATTATTGATTTGACATAACCAAAATACATATCTACCATTGAACTAAACAAAAATTAAAATTTAAACTTTTTCTACAATAAAATAACTTTTTATTATATTTTGCTTTCTCTATCTCTTTTCCATTTTTCCCCAGTCAAGACTAATGCAAGTTTTTATTTAGGAGTTTATTCAATAGATAAGAAAAATTTAATGGACGTGTGAGGTGATACTAAAATATGTATATAATAAAAAAGTATACAAACTATTTGAATCAAACTAAAAAAACAAAATTGTGAATTTCAAGCAACAGTTTTTAAATAGATAGTAAATACATTGAAAATTAACGAGCCAAAGTTGCATCCAAATTAAGCTATAGAAGCCAAAATAAATAAAAAAAATGCAGATAATATTATTATCCCTTTCGTTAATTTGTTCGGAAATTCAAAATTCAAAATCACAAATTTATCCCTTAAGCCCTTACAAAAGAACCTCTTCTTCGACTCTCTGTCTCTCTCCCCTTCAATTTTTGCCCTAAAACCCTGGCTGCCGTCGTGGTGGCCGCCGCCGAAGGTAAGTCACCGTAAACTTCTCCGTTATTTCTTCTTTCGTTTCGTCTGAATTGAATCGATTCCATTACCTTCTAAGTTTCTGCATTATTATTATTATTATTATTATTATAATTTGCTCAATTCACACCGTTGTTTTTTTTTTTTTTGGTTCACAGAAGGAGAATAGAGAAGCAAACGGAGTCATACTCTTCGATTCACCATGAAGCTCGTTAGGTCTTTCTCTCTCCCTCTCTCTCTTGGTCGTGTTAGTGAATTTATCTGTTATAGTGTGTGTGTGTGTGTGTGTTTTTTTTTTTTTTTTTTTTTTTTTTTCCGTTTTCTTGGATCAAAGCCTAATTATAAGTTAACACTGTTTGAACAGGTTTTTAATGAAGTTGAACAATGAAACTGTGTCCATTGAACTCAAGAATGGGACTATTGTGCATGGAACCATTACAGGTTTATTTTCTTTCTCATCGAATTTTTTTTCTTTTTCAGTGTACTAGAATTGTAGAAACTATTAATTTTACTACAGAACTAGACTTCCTTATTTCCTTGTATACTAGAATATTAGTACCATTTACAAACAACATACTAGAGTCGGATTGGAAGAGTGGGTTTGTTAGTTTCTAATTTGACTGTGAGGCATTTACTTATTTGCTTGGGTTCTCTGCTCTTTAGGTGATTGATTACTGGTTGGATTGTACTCATTCAAGCATGTATGTCCACCTGCATTCTACTTCACTACCTTCGATTTTTTCAGATTTTAGTTCATTGACTTAGAAGACAGAAAATTTTAGTGCATTTTCTTCGGTCTGTTACTGACATGACCATCTCATTGGGTTGGGTGGGAGATTTTTCTTAGGCTGTAAGGGGAAAGGACTGGGAATTTGGTTCCCAAAATTAATTTTGCTTTCGTTCCTTTGGGGCTGAATAATTATTCATGTTTCCTATACAGAGTAGTTGAATCTGTGGGTAATTCGGAGTATAATTTAGACTGTGATATGTTGTTTTGTATGATAAGATGAGGAACTGCAATTCCTTTAGCTCTTGCAGTGATTTGAGACGTGTTGCCTCTGGGGGCTTGGATAATGGTTGTTTCTTGTATTAAGTTTTTGTGGAATATTTGTGGGGAAATGATACTGTTGTGGAAAATCTCGAGACCTCAATCACCTTCCTTCTAAGCATAATTCTCACCAAATTTCTCTCTTCGGGCGGCTCTGTATATTCTTGAAATTTGCATTTTGGAGGAACTTGCCTGATAGTGAAACTACTAAACTAGACTTGCTGAATCCCTTGTGCTTTTAGTTGATTATAGTGATATCTTCCGCAATTCAGACAGGAGATAATTTGAATTTTTTTCAAGTAGTAAAGAGTGTCCTATGACAAAATCCATGAAATCTCCATTGTCTGATTTAAATTAATGCATCCTCTTCCATTAAATTTTTACTGGACACCCATCTTATTGAGTTTGATCTAGTCACATGGATGTGATATTCGGCTTGTCATGAATATGTGTCTCCCCTGGCCCCCTTTTGTAGATAATAAACTTGAAGTACATAGTTCATGAATTCTGGGTGTAGTGACGCCTTTTAAAGTAAGCATATCTTGCTGCTTCCGAGAATAACTCCACCAACTACCTACTTAAATACTTGTCTCTTGCCCAAAAGTACAAATTTGAGATACTGATCCTGGGACTTTTGCAACAGGTGTTGATATCAGTATGAACACTCATTTGAAGACAGTTAAATTAACTCTGAAAGGGAAAAATCCGGTGACTCTGGATCATCTCAGTGTGAGGGGTAACAACATTCGATACTATATTCTTCCCGACAGCTTAAATCTCGAGACCTTACTTGTGGAAGAGACACCTAAGATCAAACCAAAGAAGCCAACTGCTGGTAATGTCTATAGTTTGACTGCAAATTTTTCATCCATACTCAGTACATTCTAATTGTTTCTTGGTGGGATCATCCTGTTTTGATGTTAGCATTTTTTTATTACTTTTCCAGGGAAACCTTTGGGCCGGGGACGAGGAAGGGGCCGTGGACGTGGGCGTGGTCGTGGCCGTTGAGTTGTACCCTCCATTTGTGTGGCATGCAGTTGTAAACTTCGTCGCAAGATTTACTGGGTGTTTTCAGGAGCTTCAGAGGAGCGTAATTATCAATTTATTCCTGCTATTTTCTTGCAAGAGCTATCATGTTTAGTGTACAATCACCATGCTGAAACTGATGTAACCTGAATTACCTATTGCCATATAGTTGTTAGGGAGGAACCCTCCATTCAGCAGTATGACAAATTGCTCATGACTTATTGGTTATACATAACACAGCAAATAGGCCCGCGAGTTGCCTTATGAGGTTTGAACTAAATGATGGATTTCCCGATGACAGATTCTTACGTTTTACATATATGAATGGTACTTGTGAAGTGTGCTTTTAACTTAGGTAAACACGAAATAATATTGTACGAAATAAAGAGTATCATAATGTGGTTACAATATGCACGAAATAAAGAGCAATGCCGTGCATTCAACAATGATAATTGCTAAGGAGACTTCTCATAATTCTGGCAGCTTCCTGGACTGAAAAACAGCGAATTTTGAAACTTTAGAGTAAGAATAACTGATTCCATTTTCTTGAAGAAACTCCTCGAGCAGTTTCTTGTGTGTCTCTGGGTCAGCACTCTCACATTCCAACTCGTAGCTGGTCCCAAAATCATAGTTGGTCTCATCCAGTTCCAGTTTCAACCCTTCCCACTCATGCACAGCCCTCACATTCCTAAACCCACCTAAGCACACCACCCCATTTGCTCCAAAACCGTATTCATCCCTCACCCTCTTGAGCACCATGGAAAATCCACTGATAAGAGCCTCCATGGCTCAGCGATGCATGCACGCCCAAGCGCAGGGTCAAACGGCTCTTCATGTTCCTCCATGCGGCTGATTCCGGCTGACATCACTGGCTTGGCCTTAAAGGAGAGGACGCATCGTTCCAGGTTGTAGAAACGGATTCGGAGAACAGCCAGGTTAGAAGTGAGTTCCTTGTTTATGCCATCGAAGAAGATGTTTTCTTGGATTAAGGTTTCGGTGTGAAAAGGAGCAAGTAAGTTGGAGAGTTTTTGGTGAGTGGCTGAGTCTGGGAGACGAAGCTTGATCTCTACTTCCATATTCACCTTTTCAATGTCTCCCAGATGAAGAAGAATCAATCAAATTGCCATGCTTACCAGTGTTGTTCACGTTCCACTTTTTTCTGCCTCGAGAAATGGATAAGAATTGGAACGTGGCCCGTGATTTTGAGTCATGATATACGTACATATATGCTCCACTTTTATTTGTAATTTTGTTTCCTATTTTATCTTTTCCACCTCCAGGATATATAATGATAAACAATTCGCAGATTAATATTTTATTAGCAAACTAACAACAAAAAATACCATTAAAAATTTATTCTCTGATTCAGGATAATGTTTTTCCAAATGAATTAACCATGCCAAGTGCCAACTTAATTTTAATATATTATGATATAAAACCCCAAACATTACAATAAATTTATTTTAAGAAGATATGAAATGATGTGGTATCTAAAAATATATTAAGCTGCATAAATTATGTAATACTGTTATTTGGAAAAAACCTAAAAAGTATTATACAAAAAATGCGTTTCTCCTTTTCTCATTGTTTCTCGCTTCTGCAGTATGTTATCTATAGAATAAAAAGAAAAATGACAGGGTGATTGAAAGCTTTGGACAGATGTCTCCTTGCCCTTTATATTATAATATTAGTTATATTTACTATATTTTATTTTCAGTTTTAATATATTATTTCCTTGCTAAGTACTGCAAATCGAGTGACCAAAGACATCAAGAACTGTCAAGTGACATTATTCCCTAAGATGGTGGCATCAACCACCTCAAACAATTATAGGAAATGGTATGACATAAAATTTCCCTGGTAAATAGTGTGACTGTGAGCCATAAAAGTCCCACATCGACGGAGCCAAATGCAAGAGTCCCACATCGACATCCACATTGTGACATAAGGTTTAGTTTATTTTCCTTCTGGGACTAGTGGGATTTATACCTTCTTTCCATGTTATTGGAGTGATTTGATGTCAATAACATTCTCTTGACCTCAAACCCCCACAGAAATTTATTCTTCTAAGCAAGCTTTGTTATTCTTGGGAACTTGCCAGATAAATTAGAGACCTGAAGGGTGAACAGAGAGACCAAATATCTTGGATCTCTAGTGTTGCTTACAAACAATGATATTTTCATCTGGTTTATCTTACATGAACCACTCCCCTTTTGCACCATCATAATAAAATATTTTGATTTTGGAAAGCTTGAAATGAAGAGATTTTCACACATAATTATTTGACAGGTATTACATGGCTCTTGGAAGAATCAGAATATTAATCCTTGAATGAATTGTTTGGAAGTTCTACAAGCTTAACGTGGAGAGGGAAGTTGATTCAGAAGAACTGGATTTGGTGGTGCCATTAGAAATGCAACAAATGAGTGAATTGTTAGGTTCTTTGAGCTTAACTCAGCCACATTCTTCTAGTCCAATTTAGCTTGTAAAAATTTTGCAATAGTGTTTCTATATATCAAGCAGAATTCAGTTAAAAGTACTTTGGAAATAGTTAAGATGATTTTGAATAGTCTAGAGAAAATAATTTTTCTATTTTTATATGATAGATGCTATTACAATTAATATTAGCGTATAAAAATTAAAAGTAAGATTTGACAGAATATAATATGTTCTGATTTTAACCAGAAATGGTTTGGTAAATTTAAGATTGTTTATTGAATTTTTTGAGAGACTTATGGATGGAGTGTTTAATAGTTTAATCATAATTGCATTAGAAAATAGTTATGCATACTTAATATACAAGTATATATTAATTTCATTCAACATTAAGAAAATGAATAAAAAATTAAATTAAGGTGCATGTCTGTCTTTTAGCCTCATAATAATTTTATTATTCGTGACGCTTTAATATTTGATAGAGCACACTAAGCAAAAAAACAGTATATAGCTTTTCCAGAAGGCTTTGGTGTGAACCATTACTTGCCCCCTCAATATCAGCTAAAAGTTATGTTTAGTAAGAAAATCTGAATACGCCAACCTCTATATATATGATTACTATTAAATTCAACATCAGTTATTCAAAAAATTAAAATTATAAATTTTTTCAAATAATATTAAATACTTATAATTGAATTGTTCTTATCAAGTTCATTAAATTTCATTGAGTAGAGTATTATGCACCTCATAAAAAATATTCTTGAAAATTATATGCAAATTATACTGATAATTTATCTCTGAATGCACGGATTTAATTATTATTATTATTTTTATCATCATCAGAAGTAAATTTAGACTTTAAGAATACAATTGTGTTAAATATAATTATAGAGAAAAGTTGTTAATTTGATTTTATTAGAAAGTGTTGTAACAGGTAATATGGGGACATATATAATGAGTATATTCTCATAATATTTCACGTCTTTCCTCTTCATTTGTTATTGGATTTCTTCTGGAGACAGAAAAAATGTTGAATGGCAGAGAAAAACTGGCCTTTCTTGTACTTTCTCTTTCCGTTAGTGTGCTCATGCTTTGTTTCTGCTTCCTTCTAGTGATCCATTTCGTAATGCAATTGGCATCTGTGATGAATAATAAAGCTCGAAAACAGCAAGAAGTACTGTGGGCAGGGTTTGGCATGGTTTTTTTCTTAATATTTTCGTTTGCTTTTGTAGTCTTTGCCATATTTTCTGGTTGTGGCATGATGTATATAGCTAAGAGTAGCATCAAGGTTGCACCTGTGGAATCAGAACACCCCTCACCCATGGTTTAACACTTTGGATCTTCATTATCAAAACCTATGGGTAATAGAGTTATTTAGCATATTATATTCAATTATGCAGTTTAAAGATGTGGATCTAAGATACTACTACCCTAAGGTGCCTGTTATATGGAGATATACGTTATGTTGAAGCGAGAGTAACCAGCAGGGTATTGGTGCTGCACACTTAATATTTCTAGGAGTTGAACAATTTCAGATTAGTTTGAAAAGAAAACAGGATTGCTTCTGTATGTTAATATCATCAATGAAACTGTACATTTTCTGTTCTTTAATTGTCTAGTACACAGAAACAATCAAAACTCTAATTATGTCCAAAGCAATTAAGTCCCACATCCATTGGGTATCTGTGTAGACCCAACATCTAGTATATAAACAATCGGTTGGAGCAATTAGAAAGTTCATTGTGATGTGGAAAATTTGTTTAAATGATTTCGTGTGTGGTTGGGTTGGTGCAAGGGGAAGATTGAGAGATGAAAAGCAAAATGAGGAATAGGAGCACATGATAGATGGAAAACAAAATAAGGAAGAGGAGAACAGAGAACAAAATAAGGAAGAGGAGAACATGTATATAGTGAGAGATGGAAAACAAAATAAGGAAGAGGAGCAAGGATTGCTTCTGAATGTAAATTAAGTATATTGATACAAAATTGAGAGATGGAAAACAAAATAAGGAAGAACAAAATATACAAAATTGAGAGATGGAAAACAAAATAAGGAAGAACAAAATATACAAAATTGAGAGATGGAAAACAAAATTGAGAGATGGAAAACAAAATAAGGAAGAACAAAATATACAAAATTGAGAGATGGAAAACAAAATAAGGAAGAACAAAATATACAAAATTGAGAGATGGAAAACAAAATAAGGAAGAGGAGCAAGGATTGCTTCTCGATGTAAATGATGTAAATTAAGTATATGTAAATGATGTAAATTAAGTATATTGATACAAAATTGAAAATTATAATAATAAACTAATGAATCTCTTAACAGTATTTTACACCCATTTAAAACTTAATCTCTTAAAAGTAGTTTACACCCATTTAAAACTAAATTTGGATGTATATGATTAAGAGATGGAAAACAAATAAAAATTTGGATGTATATGATTAATTTGGATGTATATGATTGAAAGATGGAAAACAAATAAGGAAGAGGAGCAAGGATTGCTTCTGAATGTAAATTAAGTATATTATACAAAATTGAAAATTATAATAATAAACTAATGAATCTCTTAACAGTATTTTACACCTATTTAAAACTTAATTTGGATGTATAATGTGAACATTTTATCCCATTTAAAACTTAATTTGGATGTATAATGTGAGCAGTAGTAAAAGAGACCTTGCTGAATGAAGAAATGGGGATGAAAAAAGATTGAATAAAAAATGAAATTCAGTTGTTAAGATTGATCTTGATTGTAATCCTTGTTATCAATAAATGTTGGATGAGATTTGAATGAACATTTTCTATATTTGACAATGCAATTATTTCTACACTCTAACTTATTGGATTGGAAATAACTCCATTACTGATGTGGGAACTGTCACTCATAATTTAAAATTAGTGAGATTTGGAACTTACAATTTTATATGAAAATCGGAATTGAGTTTGAGAGAGAAGGAAAGAAAAAGGATTTCAGACATATCGGAGGAAGGAAATATGGTTTTAGACAGAGAGCATGTTGAGGATTGGATGAAGGGAAAATCGGATTTGAGATGGAGAGCGAGGGAGATATTTAAACAGAATTCTCCTAGAGCATGAGGTATAAGAGTTTTTTCTGTTTTTCAGCACAAGAAAGTGAAGAGTAACAGAGTACAATCATAATTCATAAATGCAAAATGCAGTCTTGAAGATACAATTTGATGTAGAGACTAAAAATCAGTCAAATGTGTTTGTTAGTTTTCAAAATTGCTGAATTTCATTATTAAGACCCCTCAGTGAAACACTCAATTTAGATAAGGTGTTTAGTCATTAGATCTTCATCAGGAAAAAATAAAACGTTTTAAGCGTACAAACGTATGGCTTGCACAGATGACATGACATGGTGATTTGTGACAAGCATATCGAGCTTAAGATATGACTCTGATACATTGGAGACTGAATATCCCTTGAAACAGCAAGCCTACAAAAGTAGTAGCACAAAGTACAGAAAAATAGGCCAAGTTGATGTGTTTGCTCTAATGAGTGAACATAGAAGAGTATCCCCAAATATCTGTGACAATGCATTCACATGGTCTATGGACTCAGACACAATTTATGAAAATATGATAACCAGATATTCAAATATCTTTGAGATTGATAAAAACACAGGGAAGCACATTCAGAAGTTAAGACAAACATCAGTTTAAGTCTCACTGGCATCTCTGGACAGGGAATGAACCACCTAAACAGGTTATTACTCATTGAGCCATGATATCAGCTTATAAAAAAGAGTTTATATCCATAAACTTGGCAATGGTAAACTTAGGGGCAGTTTTAATCATCCCTCTGATCAAAACATCAACCTATCCAGCAAGAACAATTTCATAACCTACACCCTTTCTTAGATCACTTTCTTTAACATTCATGTTATGGTCTTTCTATATTTCTACCTCTCTTTTCTTCTTAGGTTCTTCTCACAGGCATTGCAACTTGTGTTTGATTCTCTATTTTACGTGCAAAAGTGTAAAAATGTTATATATTTTTTAATATATAAATACATATTATTGGATACTTTGTACCGTCAATCCCATCAATGGAGCAAAGTTAGAAGGAGAAAAAATCAGACCATCCACAGACACACTTTTCACTTCTTCAGCTGAAAACGGTCTCCAAAGAGCAAACATCTTGGTACTCTGGCCTCAGACCAACTTTCATGTGACGTGCACTAAAATTATCAATTAACTTTTCCCATAAATTGAAAAACTCGCTAGAAAACAGGCAAGAGTTACCATAGGAGTTTACATTTATACCAAGATATATATAAAAAAAAGTTGAAGTCAAAGACAGTGTTTCACTAGAACTTCTTGTTCATTTCCATAATACATGTGCTTCTTTATACAAACTACAAAGCACGCACAAACTACAAACAACAAAAGACAAATCAAGAAAATGGAGAGGTTAATTTTTCCTACTTTTCTCGTTCCCTTGCAGGCAATCTAGTTAGCTAGTAATTCTGATAAAATCTCATGTGTGTTGGATGATATGCCGAGGAAAATCAAAGCTATTGTTTTAGTCTTGATTAGTTTCAAAGCCACAAAGCTCCAGCTTGTTTGAGAAGAGGCACAAGGGTGCCACTGATGTGGAAAGCCAAAACCCTGTCCATGGACCCAACAAGCTTCCCTCCAATGAACACCACTGGAACAACTGCAGCAGAGGAGTTGATTCCATTCCCAAGAAGCCTCATCAATGCTATCTCCATGTCTTTTCCTTTGGGGTCTTGGTCCAGCTCATGAACAGTGGGGTTAACCCCCATGCCACAGAACAGCCTCTTCATTGCATGGCACATGCAACAGCTACTCACACTGAAAATCACCACAGCACTCTGAGAGGCCAGCCTCACCACTCTCTCCATCTGGTCCTCTTCCATGCTCCGAACCCTCATCAGGTAGCTCCATGCAGCAGCAGCAGGCTCCACTTGGTAATGCATTGTTCTCTCTTGCCTTACCAAAATAACACTCAAGTGTGTGTGCTACTTGGAACTGTGTATTGAAGAAACTAAACCAAACTAATGTGAGTGTGGATTTGATGAGAAAAGTGGGAAGAGGAGGCATGGTTTTATAAGGGCGCAGGATGAGTTGAAAAAAGTTGAAGAATTGAAGAAGGGGTGCTTTATCTGTCTGATGTTGTCGCAGGGCGTGTCTCTGATTCAGAGGGGGTGTTGTCTGTCGTGTCTACTGTTGTGTGATTTATACCTTCCATAGTATTCTAGCCGTAACGCTGGTTTCATTGCTTACTCGATCCAGGAGAAGAATGCATGCATGTTTGTCACACAGTGTGAGCTGCAAAAGCATTCTTCATACACACACAACACAAGGCAGAAAAACCAAAAAGCAAATGGCTAATCTACGTAGCAGATTTCTGAGCATGTAAAGCCGGATGAATGTTTGTCCAAGATTGAGTGAGACCCAAAGAAAGAAAAAGCAGAAACATTTAAATACTCCTTGGAATTTCTCAACTTGCTTTACCAATATCTACCACACTACTAAAATAACAATACTTTCACATTATTTTTTCTCTGTTGCATTCACCATATTTACTGCACACATTCTCTTGCAGTCTTTTACACCAATTCATGCAATTATAAATGAAAAAAGAATTATAATTGGTTTGTTTTACATAATAAAGAAAAATATATGAAATATAAGTGTATGAAAAAAGGACATGAAAACAAGAATTGTAAAGCAAGTTAGAGACAACAGAGGCAGGGTTTATAGGGAGAGAGAGAGAGAGGTGTGTGTGTACTTGTTGTCGACCAAGCAACCTTTTTGCTTGGTCTTTCTGACATAAGGCATTGGCTGATAATGTTTGTGTCTCTGGCTTTTTGCTTTGCATGATCCCCATCCATGCATTGGCTTGAGAGTCAACATCATGATGTGTATTATTAGAGTATTATAGCATCATATATGCAAAATGGTGAGTGTATAAAAGGGTGTGAGAAGAGTAGAGTAGGGATAGGAATAGGAGAGAGTGTTCACCTAAAGCAGTGACAAAGGTGCAGTTGGTGGTGTTGAAAACACAATGGAAAAGGAGAGAAGAGAGAAGAAGAGAGAAGAAGAGCGAAGGCGTGGTCTTTCTTTTGCATGCTCTGCCGCTCATTCAGGCGGCGCAACCATGCTGACGTGCCCACACTTTTGGAGGAATTGTCGTTTTGGAATTATGACTCCATGCTTTGGAAATCACACTGCTTTTTTTCCTCTCTCTCTCTCTCTCTAATTTCTAAATTTCAACTCTTTCCTCTGTTAACAAACTAACTTTTGTTGCTTCCTTATATTGTGGAATACTCTTCTCATTAATTTACCAGAAAATATTATATTGACTTATTTTAAGAAATGCTAAAGTAAGAAATTTAATATAATAAAATTAAAAAATGTACCTTATTGCGTCCAATTAAATTAATTTATGATAATTGATTATATGATAAATATTTATTTAATAATCGATATCATAATTTTTATTTATTGAAAATAAGAATAAGTTATTTTGACTTTAAAAAGATTATAAATATATATCAATGTTACAAAGAGTATTCATATTAAATACTCATTTCATATTTCTTTATCTCTTCTTAGTGTTCAAATAATTTAATAACTTTTTTAGGTGACTCTTCACTCCATGTTTCATTAAACAAATTTGACTTTCTCAAAGTTAATTCAACTTTATCTCGAAAAGTTCTAACTCAAGAAATAAAATATCATAACGTTGGGGTTATTGTGTCTAAAAGTTATAAATCTCTTCCATTTTTCTTGTACCAAAACATGCAATGAGGTTAACCAAAAGTTTGACTCGTTGTTTGTCAGGTCAAAAGGGTTCTCCCATGACGTTTTTTACGAAAATGTGAAATATGGGCAAAAGTAAATCATTTCTTGCATTCCATTATTTACTATTTGCACTCTCATGTTAAATGAAAAAGATAAAATTATCCTCTCTTACTTTTACAAAAAGTAAAATGGTTATTTTAAAAATTAGAGGTGCAGAAAGAAAAAACCTTTTATTATAACTTTTTGGGGTGCTTAAACCTGGCAGCCCAGTTAAAGGAGGATTTGAGTAGGGCCTTACAATGTTGGGCCACATAGTAAAGTGGCCCGTTTTCAAAGCTCTGATTAAAACTTTTGAGAGGAGTAATGGAACATATCAATTTTGGTGGTGGGAATGATTTTTCCTATCAGTAATTTGACTATCTATACAATATCATCATTTTATTAAATGAATCTTATCTTCTATTAGCACACAATAAAACATTGAACATGTGTGTGGTTTTTGTGTGTTTATTTATGTTAAGCAAAATGTCTAATTTAGAAAAACATTTGCCTTGACTTTAAATGACGTGTTAGTTTTTATTTTATATATTAAAATTGAAAGTAAAATAGTCATATGATAATATACGTAAGTTATAAGTTTTTCTTAGCCCATATTTCTATCTGTGATTCATTATAAATAGGATTAGGAGTTAGAACAAATATTAATATTGGGAAATTTTTTTTATAATTTTTATAACTTGGATCATGCAGATATTTAGGTTTTCCAGTGATAATTACAATATATTAACACCTTCTCTGCCCCAGCTATAATAAGGTTTGACCTTTTTAATTTAAATTAAGAAAATGATGACGTGGCAGAAGAGGCCAGAATGTAAAAGAAGAATCCATAGCTTTCTAGAAAGATAGCATAAGTGTCGCCACGTAAGCCAAGCCGTCAATTATTTCCTTCTCTCTTGAAAGTTCTCGAACTTTCATTGTCTTGTTCCTTCCTCCGTATAAATATCTTCCTTTGAATCCTTATTCCTCACAAACAAAATCAAAATCCTTAAAATTATCAGAAATTGAGAAAACCTTGAGCCATGCAGATGAAGAAGAACGCCTCTCCTTTGTACAGAACCCATTGGGCCATGGATGAGCCCGGTTATTACAGAGTGCCCTCTAAGGTGGTTTCCATCCCGGTTCATTTCGTGGGTTCAGAGCGCAACAGAACCGATTCTGCCACAAAGATTCAGAGGGTTTTGAGAGGGTTTCTGGTGAGGAAGGCGATGAAGAAGATCACTGCCATGAGGGTGGAGTTGGAGCGGATTGAGAGCGAGATTCGAGTGGAAGTGTTGAGGAGGGAGGAAAGAGAAAGAGTGAGGGTGATCGAGACCATCATGAACTTGCTTCTTAGGCTAGATTCTGTTCGGGTATTGCACTACTCTGGCCTCAGAGAGTGCAGAAAGTCTGTCATAAGAAAAGCCGTTGCCCTTCAAGAAATGCTTGATGAAATGGCCCTTCCTGCTTCAGAGGGTGGGAAGATGGAGGCTGCAGGGAATGAAGAGGAGAAAGAGGGAGAGGGTGATTGTGTGGTGGGAGAAGATGATTGTTTGGTGAAAGAAGAGGAAGGTAATGGAATGGACAATTTACTGAATCATGAGGTAGTAGAAGAGGAGGAAGAGGAAGTTGAAACTTTGAAGAATGAGGTAGTAGAAGAGGAAGTGGAAGAGAAGGAAGATGGTGAGGAAGAAAATTGTTTGATGAAAGAAGAGAAAGGGGATTGTGAAAGACAAGAAAAAGATGGGAAAAAGAAGAACTTGTTGTTCGAGAAGATTGTGGAAGACAACCACAAGATGATGGAGATGATGGAACAGCTTTTTCAGAGAAATGAAATACAGACTACACTTCTTACTTCTCTCTCGCAGAGGGTGGAACAGCTTGAGAGAGCTTTTGAGAGTGAGAGGTTGAAGAGGAAGAAGAAGAGCAAGGCTGGTGTAAAAAATAAACAAACTCGTCCTAAATATGGCTTCTTGTGATTTTGATTTGTTTCCTGTTTTTTTCCTTGTAATCAGCTTTTGTCTTTGAAGTTGATAAGTGGCTTTCTCAAATGTTTTTGGAGACTGCATTGCCTATTATTATGTATGAATCTTAATTCTACAAGAAATCCAAATATAGATACTTGGAATGGGAGGCTTTTGTATTCTTTTCATTGTGTAGAAGAATGGAATTCAATAAAAAATATTGTTTTAATATATCTGCTCCACATTACATGTAACATGCAATGAAATGAGAGAAAAATCAACCCAAGAAGTTTCTGCTCAAGAAGTTAGATATGAAAAGCATCTAGTAAAAGAAACTTATTTGATGACTTCTCTTCAATTTGATCCCATTAGTGAAGATTTTGATTGTTTGAATCATACTTCATATGCTTCAAAGCAACAGGTTTGCCTTTTCTTTCTCATTCAGGTGTCAGAATTTGTATATTAAATTGAAAACATACATGAATTTTCCATACTAGAGTAATATTATTGTTTCAGGTGTGCTCTATATTTTATTACTTTACCAATAAATGAAAATACCCAAATGCATGTGAATTGCTAAAATTTAGTCCTTAAATGCCTGAGAAATATTAGAAGTTTTATTTTCTCCTTCAATATTAACTGATCATATGAGGAAGTTTCTCTGTGCTTAATAGCTCAATGACCGTGGCTACTGGGCTGTGATTTGATGACTTCTCTTTTGAGAAGGAGAACAATCAATAACATTCTCTTGACCTCAAATCCCCACAGAAACTTATTCTTCTAAGCAAGTTTTGTTATTCTTGGGAACTTGCCAGATAAATTAGAGACCTGAAGGGTGAACAGAGAGACCACGTAGCTTGGATCTAGAAATTAGTGTTGCTTAAAAACAATGATATTTTTCATCTGGTTTATCATGCATGAACCACTCCCCTCCATTGCTTAATAGGGATCTTTCTCAACTTTATTCAGTTGAGAATTTAATATGTTATTCAGTTGGAATAATACTGAATGAAAGGTATGAGAAAGAATCTAACCCTTTTTTCCAAATTATTATTGATTACAAAAATTACAAAAATTATAAAAATTAAAAATAAGATTTGACAGAATATAATATGCTGCCATTTTAACCAGAAATGGTTTGGTAAATTTAAGATTGTTTATTGAATGTTTTGAGAGACTTTTGGAGTGTTTAATAGTGTAATCATAATTGCATTACAAAATAGTTATGCATAATTAATATGCAAGTATATATTAATTTCATTGAGCATTAAAAAAATGAATAAAAAATTAAATTAAAGTGCATGTCTGTCTTTTAGCCTAGTAATATATTTAATTATTCGTGACGCTTTAATATTTGATACACCACACTAAGCAAAAAAAAAATAGTACATTGCTTTTCCAAAAGGCTTTGGTGTGAACCATTACTTGCCCCCTCAATATCGGCTAAAAGTTATGTATAGTAAGAAAATCTGAATACGCCAACCTCTATATATATGATTACTATTAAATTCAACGTCACTTATTTAAAAAATTAAAATTATAAATTTTTCAAATAATATAAAAAAACACTTATAATTGAATTGTTCTTATCAAGATCATTAAATTTCATTGAGTAGAGTATTATGCAGCTCATGCAAAAATATTCTTGAAAACTGTATGCAAATTATACTGATAATTTATCACTGGATGCTCGGATTTAATTATTATTGTTTTTATCATCATCATAATTAAATTAGACTTTAAGAATACAATTGTGTTAAATATAGTTATAGAGAAAAGTTGTTAATTTGATTTGATTTAGAAAATCTTGTAACACGTAATATGGGGACATATATAATGAGTATATTCTCATAATTTTTCACGTCTTTCCTCTTCATTTGTTATTGGATTTCTTCTGGAGACAGAAAAAATGTTGAATGGCAGAGAAAAAATGGCCATTCTTGTACTTTCTCTTTTCATTAGTACACTCATGCTTTGTTTCTGCTTCATTCTGATGATCCATTTCGTAATGCAATTGGCATCTGTGATGAATAATAAAGCTCGAAAACAGCAAGAAGTACTGTGGGCAGGATTTGGCATGTTTTTTTTCTTAATATTTTTCTTTGCTTTTGTAGTCTATGCCATATTTTCTGGTTGTGGCATGATGTATATAGCTAATAGTAGCATCAAGGTTGCACCTGTGGAATCAGAACACCCCCCACCCATGGTTTAACACTTTGGATCTTCATCATCAGTACATATGGGTAATAAAGTTGTTTAGTATATTATATTCAATTATGCAGTTTAAAGATGTTGACCTGTAAAATCTAAGATACTACTACCCTAAGGTGCCTGTTATATGGAGTTATACTTCATGTTGAAACAAGAGTAACCAGCATGGTATTGGTGTAGAACACTTAATTTTTGTAGGAGTTGAACAGTTTCAGATTAGTTTGAAAAGAAAACAGTGTTGCTGTTGTATGTTAATATCATCAATGAAACTGCATATTGTCTATTCTTTAATTGTCTCTTAGTACATGAAAACAATCAAAACTTTAAATATGTTTGAAAGTCCTACATCGATTGAGTATTTGTGTATACCCAATATCTGGTGTATAAATAGGCAGTGGGAGCTGGTTTATGCTTTCATTCTGACATGCATGGATTTGAGGGCGATAGGCTTGTCTTTAGTAGGTACTGGATATTCAGAGTAAAAGAAAAATTATGTTTAGGAAGAACGACAGGAAATGAAAAGAGATATGGATTTGAGGGCGATATGGTACACTTATACAAGATTAAAGATCAAAAACATAAATGCTTCTAATACAAGATTAAAGATAAAAAACATAAATGTTTCCTCATTGTAGGATTCAATCCCTAATATGGATTTTCTTTTACATTCTATATTTTAGTAAAGAGGAAACTTTGCCAAAGATACAGTATTTTGACAGTAGGGTAGGAACTTTATGAAGAAAATCAACATGGCAGAAAGATATAGTTTTGATAGTGGGGTTTCTTGTGAGGAACTATATGAAGAAAACATGGCAGAAATATACAGTATTTTGATAAGGTAGGGTTTCATGTAAGAAAATCAGATAGAAAATGATATTTTTTTGTATTCTTGGTTTTCATTCTTCCCTTTGTAAAAGAAAACATGGCAGAAAGTATTTTGATAGGGTTTCATGGAAGAAAATCAACATGACAGATAGAAAATGATATTTTTTTGTATTCTTGGTTTTTATTCTTCCCTTTGTAAATTGCTGATGTTGATTGTAATCCATTTTTCCATTTTTTCTTTCTGGTTCTAAATAAATGTCAGGATGAGTTTTCAATGAACATTTTCTGTTTGATAATGCAACTTGATGCTCTTCCATTTCGCAATTGTGAGGAGATACTTAAACCTAAAAACTGCTTGTGATTTTGACTTCTTTTCTGTTTCACCTTGTAAGTGGATTTTGTTTCTTAAATTGATAAGTGACTTTCTCAACTATTTTTGAAAACTGCATTGTCTTTTATTATATATGAATCTTAATTATACAATAAATCCAAATATACACATAGAATTTGAGACTTTTGTATTCTTGTCACTCTGTAGAAGACTGTAATTCAGTCAAAAATTGTCAAAAAAAAAAATATTGTTTTGCCCTTTATTCCATGCACTTGGTTATTCAGTTGTCCAAGCAAAAGACACTACTATTGAACTGAATTAAGCATATTATTTCTGATAACAGTATATATATACATATATATATATATATATATATAACATCCGGAAGGAAAGACTTAATCCATTAAAATCATGTTTTTTCCTCACAATCATGTTCAATTTCTAATTGAAAGTGGAAAGCACTTATGATGAGAACAAGCCCAAATTAACATAGTTAGCACCAAAGCTAAAAACAACTAAGGACAAGAGAGGAAACCAATGCAGATAAGGAAATTGCTCTCTTGACCGTCTGAAAATACAACTAAATTTCACATGTACCTGTCCAAAATTCGAATTTAGTATCATGATGAACCGTGCATTAATTAAGCAGGCAATGGACTAACAATTATTTTGATAAAATAATATTCAAATTCAATGTATTATCACCGTCTTTTTCATTATCGCCAAATGATTTAGTTCTCACAGAAAAACCAAATCAATCCCTATTTCAAGAGTAAAAAGGACAACTCTTCGAGTCTGTAGAATAGAGAATTCACTTTTAGTGCACATGGATTTCACAGAACTAGAATAAAAAGTTTGGAATTTGGTAGCATCAATTAGAAGTCATTTAGTGATGAGTTGGCGAGTGATTTTCCCGCAAGAATGGTGAGAAAAATAAAATGTGAGAAAACCAGTGAGACATTAAACAGAGTGTTACATTGTGTATTCTGCCATCTCATTCAGTCTTTGTTTTCTTTTAACAGTAATTTCTTTAAAAAACTGTAATTTCTGTTCTTAAAAACTATAACTCCAAAAGAAAGAAAAACATCTTAACTTATATAACAGGTTATATAAGTTACTTTGACTAGTTTATAATGTTCGCTAAGACAATTAGAAATACATATCTTCAATGCTTTCACATTTGTAATTTACATTCAACATCTGAATTATAATATAACAGCTAAAAACATTTTGTAGAACTCAGCATTCCCACTCTCAATTCTTGAGTGGAGTCCATTGGTTATGGAAGAGCTGTGTAGCTGTCCTTCCCATGATCCACTCTAAATCTGATAAAGGCAAAGATATCTCATTGGCAATATGATGCACTGCTTCTTTGGCTCCTTTGTAACCACATTCAGCAACAACAAATGGAAAATCACTGTAACAGCATGATTGGAAAAGAAAAAGAAAAAGTTACTTTGGTTGTTTATGGATAAGATTCTCTCACCCTTTCCCTATTCTACTGTTCCTTACAAGCTGAACACATGCATGACTGGAAGTTACCTGCCCCACATTACACGGTTAGCACCAAAGTGAGAGACAACTTGGGATAAGAGAGCAGACAAATCCAGATAAGGAAACTGTTCTCTTGACACTCTGAAAAGGGCACTAAATTTCACATGTACCTGTCATAAATTCAAAATTTAGCGTACTTATGCTGGAGGTTTCACTGACTAAGGAAACAGAAAAGAAAAACAAAGACCATCAACTATTTTGGTTAAATGAATTTTGATAATATCAATATCTCAGATTTCATCTTTTACCATTTTACTCATTTAATTGATAAAAGGATACTCTGACGTCTGATATCAGAAAAAAAGAATAAGCATCTACAAGGAGTTAAAAATTTGTGCTTTTCTCATGGTCTTCAGCAGTTTAGCGAAAATGAAATTGATGAAAAATCTATGCATGATTTGCCTCTTGAAGTCACGCTCATTAGGAAAGAATCAAACACTTACTTGTGGGAATCTAGACAAATTTAAAAGCTGAGAAAAGACAAGACCTTCCTCATCATTTCTGCAACACAACATTCATATAAGGGAACTTGTCTGGATCTTTGAGACTATTATCGAGAAAAGCCAAGACAAATATGGCTTACATTGGTGGTTTGCAAAAGGCCAAATGATCGAGTACTACAACTGTTGACGGAAATTCAGTGCAAAGTTGCTCAATTTCAGAAATATGCAGACCAAGCCCCTGAAATTATTCAACTCAATCATTCTTAATCTCTTCAACTTCATGTAAGTGTCTCAACAACTGTGTACAAGGGTGGCAATACCATAAGCCAAAGAAGGAATGCCATAGCAAACTGAAATGACGGGGAAGAAACTTTACAATACAGTTCTTTATTTACAATACAAGGAAATGAAAAATCACCTTCATAAACAAGAAGCCCACGGCAACATTGAGTTCTCCAGCCCTTCGGAAAATTGCCTTTCCAACTTTATTTGTCATCTGCAATGTGATCATTCAATTATAACCCAGAGAAAAAAAGGTAAATTTTGATCCAATAAACATTAACATTACAAAGATACGACACTTTCCCTTATTTATCCAAAGTGAGTCAAATGTAAATACTAAAAAGAATAACATAGAAAGAAACTGCCCCTGTAAACAAATTTGCTAAAACCCAATATTGTTCACATCTTCTGTTTCTTGCTGCACATATTTATAGCAACTTTTTTAGGATATCCTGTTTTTATCATTAACAGAGTTGTCCATAATTTCTTTGATTTTCTTCAAAAGGAGTGACTCAATTATGTCTCCGGCCTAAATCATAAACAAGCAGATATGTGAGAGACGGTTGCCTACCTTTTCTCCCATTGGCCACAAATAAGGATTGAATCGAACAGCACGATAACCATCCTATTGCAGTAAAAAAAGAAAAATTCAATTGCTTTCTAATAAAATAAGCTATATTGATGAAAAGAAATAATCCATTAAACCTTCAACACAAGTTCTTCAAATTGCTTAAGCCCACTTCCATCATCAGCTGGATTAGCAAGGCAACAACCAACAAATTTGGTCGGGTATTTCTTCAAAACGCTGTCCAATGAACAAAATGACAAGAGTAGCACAATATAACGACAGTTAGTACCAAGTCATTATTCATTCATCAAGCAATTAAGCTAAACTAATAGAAAATGATAGTTAGTACCAAGCCATTATTCTGGAATAAGTATTTGGTGATCTAAGAGAAGCAAACTAACTGTCAGGGCTTTAAGATTAAACTTTCCTAAAATCGAGCATTGTATTTCCGATTAAAACTGCATTCAACAAAATTACTAAGAATAACACTATTCCTCCATGCCACACAAAATGAAATTTTTTCCCCTTTCATTTTAACCAGGAGTACTGTTTGCTTTTAAAAAAATTAGGGTAATCACAGCCAAGAAAGCTCATATTGATTGATGGATCATTCAGGCATCAAAACATAAACTCACCATGTCCTGTTAAGTTCTCCACTTTAAGAAATAAAAACTTTGGATACATGTAGCGACCATAAACTATTCTCTTTTTATTCGGAAAACACCAACCTGCTTTATATCCCATAAATGAATGAATACATACATTTGAAAGATCAAGCTTTTAATTATTACAATAAGGTATTTCACATGATGTTGGAGATCTTTCCTTTTGTTTCACTGTTACAAAAGGGCAGTTCCCTGTTTTTATATAAAGGTCCTTCTAGAACAGAATGTCTAATCTTATCAAGCATTGCCATTATTGTGTTATCAGAAATTCTCCCTTTCTTCTCCCTATTCTCCTTTCCTTAGCAATTCCAGCATTGGAAAACACGTCAAATGCTGAGATCATACTTCCACTAGATATTCCATCCATCCACACTCTCATCTCCGTATTGTTTAAAACGAAAACTCTATATAAGTCAGTTCTTACATCAAACGGGTATAAAGAATGTTGAACAAACCTTGTGACGTAACTATGATCAAATTTATGATTAATCGGTTGTACAATGAGTGCACCATCTACTCCTGCCTCCTCCATACACTGAAAAAGTGAGCATCAGCATCAACAATATACACACAAACTCAAATCCAATCACAACCTTTTTCCATAACATTAACCTCTGCCATTGGGTTTTGTTAGAAACAGCAGATCACATTCTCAATGAATGAGTCAAAATTTGCAGGAAATACAAGAATAAGGCATCTACAAACAGTTTACACAAAATGTTAAAAAAATATACACACTAAATGGATAGAGAGATAATGAACTAAATGCATACCTGGAGCAAAAATTCGGCATTTCCTGGTAAAGTGGGTTCTTGTCCAGGAAAATAAGGGAATCTACCAGCCTTCCTTTTTCAAAAAAAGAAAAAGAAAAGGATAATCAGAATTTTTTAAGTGGAGATGATAAAAGTCAGCAATAACATTAACATTAATTAATAATATATAAAAAAAGTGAAGAAATTGTAGTGTGGTGTGTTAATGCTACCTCTTGAGGTGAAGCCCAGACGTGGAGATGGGAATCAAAGAGTTTGGAGGTTGAAGGGGTTTCAGTGAAGGCCATGTTCGTAACTGTAGCAAAACAACTACTTCTGATTTTGAACCTCAACTTCAACCTAGGTTTACCCGAATACCTCGGACCAACACCTGAAACCACAGTACTCAACCTTAGCGCCATTTCATGCGAATTCCCAAGGATAAGATAAATTATCACCAAGAAAGGATTTTTTTTTTTTATTGTTTCACAGTAATTATGAGTTGGTAAATTATCTTTTTACTTTATTCTCCACAAATTGTATCTTTTGTTGGTTTTATTGAAAACACGTAAATACAAAAACAACATAATATTAATGTTTAATTTTAAATATAATCAATGTTTTTTTTTTTTCATACACAATGTGCAACTTTCAAGATTTTGTAATAATAAATTAATCTTGATTTTTAAAGTGGAATTATGTGTATTTTGCTGGTTTAGAAATATATGACATGTTTTTAAATATTCATATTATTAGTTTAAATCATTAGAAATAATAAAATTGTGTACGCTTTCAAGTATTGTTTTTGCTCATAATTTTAAAAATTAAAAAAAAATAGAGAAGGTAAAAATGTATTTTATAAGCAATTGAGAAAAGGCAACTTTTTTTTTATCATAATCGTTCATTGTATTTTAATCCATCATGCAAATGTCAGTATCAACGTTATTAAATTAAAAAGAAGAAACAAGATAAATAACATTTTTCTAAAAAGATAACTTGATCTCTATTTAGAAAAATGTGAGGTGAGAAAGCACTTCTTATTGCTATTTTTATCTAAACTCCATACTTGGTTTTTAAAAAAGAATTTGTATAGTACAGAGATTTTTCATATGGTAGCCTGATAATAATTATTGTATACGATAAGTTTATTAAGTTTTGTAATAATTAATTTAAAAAGACTTTTTAATTAATTGGTAATATAACGGATATTCATATTATTATTTAATCATTAAAAATAATAAAATTGTGTACGCTTTCAAGTATTGTTTTTGCTCACAATTTTAAAAATTAGAAAAATAACAGAGAAGATAAATTTTAAAAATATTTCTATCTAATAATAAATTATTGTATACGAAAAGTTTATTAAGTTCTGTAATAATTAATTTAAAAAGATTTGTAATTAATTTGTAATATAACGGACAAAGTAAGAAGAAGATGGCTATTTTTTAAAAACTACATAAACTAGAATAAAGTAACATCTGTTGTTTAAGTGAAATGTGAAAAGGTTTGTAGAATTAAGATAATCATATAAAGAAAGAGAAACGTTACAAATTGTTAACTGCAGCTACAAATTTAATGGAAATTTGTACTTTTTTCCCATTTGCAATGATTTGCGTATCTTACGCGTATAGCAGCTAAGTAACAGCCAGGTCCATGAAGAGTTTTTGTTTTGTGCAATGGCATTTTCAGCTTAGAAACGCTTCATGCACATCGTTTATCACTCTACCAATTATCTGGCTCTGGATTAAATGTCAGAACTACATGGTAAAATGAGTGATTGTGGTTGAACCTGCACACTTTTCCACACGCGTTTTGCCAAAAAAGAAATTGTAGTCTTCCCTTAAACCAGCGTGTGATGGCTAAGAGAAACGTCTCAATCTAGCAGACTCTCTATTTTGAAACTACACGACCTCTTTTAGAAGGTACACGACACGTGCTTTTACTAGTACATCACTCTGCCACATAACACCCTCTTTCCGTATCCCTATAATCTTTGGATTAGTATATGTAAACTAGTGTTCAACATGTGATGTGCTCTTGTTACAAAATTTATAGCTGGTTTTTTGTCTGGAATTTAGTACATGCATGTTTCAAAATGAAGATGTGAATGCTACAAAATATTATGTTATACACTTCAAATGCATGATGATCAGTTGATGATGCATGAATAAATCAGATATGCATATTAAATGAAATTATTGTCAGTTAAAGTAGAATTAACGTTTTAATGTGACTCATAAAGTGAAAACACGTAAAGTTAATGGTCATAGCTAACTCCAAAAAAGATGACATATACACGTTTTAAACCGTTTTTGCTATGGTAAAGCTTCCAATATTAATAGTAGGTTTGTGTTTGTGTGTATTGACAAAGCTTAATGTGACAATGGCATAGCATTATACAATTCAACCAAGAAACATGCCTGGACCAAACTCTACAATCTGAAATCTAATTAAATTCTCGGAATTTTAATATAACAGACATATTAATATACAATTTACTCAGAAACATGTCTAGATTGAACTCTACAATCTGACATCTAATTACAACTTTCACCAAATGTAGAAAGATCTACCACAAAGCGTTGCAACGGGATTAAAAGCAGTCTATCTAGGCTAAACTAAGCTACTGTTTACAATTTAGAACATTGCATATACCTCCTAATTCTGGAAATACAATAGGTTCATGAATAAGACTTCATTAGACCCAAGTTGCAAAGAAACTTCTCAGAGCTTGATCGAAAGAGGCTAGACAAAGAGAATTTTCCTCTCTCATGGGGTGGAGGAGGTTTTGAGCATACATCATCTTTGACATGCAGTATGGCCAAGCCAATCTCTTTTCGAACTGCTTCAATTGTTTCACTCCTAACTGGATTTCCAGTCACATCAGTCACATAGAAAACATTCATAGCTTGAGTGCCCCTGGTTGTAACTTCAGCACGGTTGACTGAAAGGCCATTTTCTCTAAAGATACGAGTTACATCAGACAGAAGGCCAACCCTGTCCTCCCCACATAGTTCTAGCTTTATACCCTACAATATCAAATACAAAATAATTGTATCACTAATAAATTTTTGGTGAGAACATGTGAATCAGCATCAGAATCACGTGTGGTAGTACCTCAGAAGTTCGTCTCCTAATAGCTGCCTCCAAACAATGAATCACTCTCTGCCTTTCTGCTTCAGAACTGATAGGACATCCATCCACATGCCTTATATAATATTCCTTTAAAAGAAGGCAAAACATAGTTTAATGGTATAGTTAGTACATGAATTCTATAGCAACCATAAACAAGATGATAGAAAGTAGTATTACCAATAGACTTTTGCATTCAAGTACATGACATGACATGTGATGTCACTAAAGTATGATAATCATAAATCAAATCTAGGTTGGTAAGATGTATAAGTACTAAGATGATGTCAATTCCAAGAACATCAAAACAAACCTGATATGCCTCTGGTCCTTCAGCAATGACAGTTCCATGGTACACAACATACTGCATGTCTGTGAGTGTGCATACGGTATCAAACAGTAACTTAGGTCTATCTGGACACCTCAAGTTCACAACAGTATATCCCTTATCTATGCAATCATCAACAGTTACAAGGAGCTTGTTCCTGTCACTCGTTGACCCAGAATCTCCATCATCTATGTCATAATCACGGTCCGCATACATCAACTGATGCAGCCTCCTATCCTTGTGAGTAGAACCAACAGAAACAGCAGTGTTGGCACTCTTCTTATCTATGTCTCCTTTCAGCACATACAGTAGAAGCTGCTTGATCTTAGCAAGGCGATCTGGATTGTCGATGGACAATCCTGTCGCCTCATCTGTGATGTAAACAACAGATGCCATTCTTGAATTGTGTGTCCAGACTTCTGCTGCTACCACATTGCATTTGAGGTCTGCAAGAACAGCAAAAACTTCTGAAAGCAACCCTGGCCTGTCTCTTCCGGTTAATTCAATGGTTGTATGTTCTGCTTCAGCTTGAACCCCAACAGATCTTCTCAAGGATCGGAAACTAGAGACTCTTGGACCCAGTGACTGCAACAAGAAAAAAGAATTATCAGTGTGAATTGAGTAATTCAGATGGATCCATAGAGAGTAGTGACATGCAAGAGGAAATTGCTGATTCAAGGTTCAAAATGAAAACAAACTAGTCCTTCATCCTTTGCCTGGTTCTTTTTCAACCTAGTTGTTGATTTGATTTGTTAAAAGGAAAGATCATAAACAGAATCATGCACTATTTTCTTTATTGGAGATATATTCAGACCAAACAATCACTTCTTTCAATTCCACCAACTACCCCTTCTCTCTTTGTTTTCCATCTCCTATTCCATTCAAAGATAACGACAAAAAGTTGAATAGCAGATATTCAAGGTCATCGATTTCGCAAGCTTCCAGCTGAAAGTTTAAAATTTGAGCAGCATAAAGGACTTAAGAAACTACCATAACTCATAATTGAATATAACTTAATCCTAATTTCAATGTGAATTTATACAGAAAATTAAAAAATATAAAGAACGAGAAAATAAAAATGGCCTCAGATTAGTTTTACAGATCTACTACCTGTTGAATGCGGTCAGCTACATCATCTTGCACAAACTTCTTCCCATTCTGATCCGTGACATGAAAAACTGGCCAGTGACAAAAAACCACATAAAACAATATCACAAGAACTGAAAACACAATTCACAGAGCCAGGGCAGATAGAAAATTGAGAACTCAGAAGTGAACCGTACCATCCATGAACCATTCTCCATCAGAGGAAATGTAAGCTCTTCTAACACTGAGATTCATGTCAGTGAGAACCTGAACCACTTCCAGCAAACTCCCGCGCCTGTTTGCGCTGTCAACCTGCAACAACACTCACAAAAAACGGTCACACAGAGACCCTTTTGCAATGCAGAAAAGACAAGGCCAATGAGAGGTGAATTTGGCACCTTTATCACAGTGTCCGTCCTGCTGGAAATGTTATCCACAGCAACTCTGCAAGGCAGCAAAAACACAACATGAAGCACTATTATGGTGCACACACATGACCCAGCAGTGCAAAGAAGCAAGAAAAGGATTAGTGGTGGCAGAAAGGCCAACCTTGGAGGGTTCATTCGAATGACAAGCTTCTCGAATTCATCGTGAAGAGGCAGAGGAGAGGACCAACAATCCATGGGGTGTGGTGGGAAACAGAACAGAACAGAGTGGAGAGTAGTTTTTGTTTGGATAACGGGGAGAGTGTGTTTGGGGTGTGAGTGAGTTTGTGTTGTTTTGTGTTGTGTGTGTGATTTGATTCGTGTGTTGTTGGACTTTGCTTGTACCTTCGGAATTGGGATGTGTGTTGTGTTTGTGTTTTGTGTTTTGTGTTTTGTTGGGTTTTTGGAATGTGGTCGTGTGATGATGGCTCCTAAGCTGGACCAAGAGTTCCCTAACGACACACCACACACCACACTATCACAATTTTTTTTTTCTTCAATATTTATTAATATTATTTACCATCACAATTAATTCTCAATAAATGTTTAATTACTCACTAAATATATGCCTCTTCAAAAATTACCTTTCACTTTTCCGTATCAACAGTAACAACAACTCTGTCTTAAAAGGGAGGATATGAAAAGATACTTGGGTAAAAAAAAAAATCATCTTTTTACTAATAAAATTATTCGTCTGTTATATTTCTTTACTAATAAAATTCATTTTTTCTAGCTTTTTTTAACCTTTTTACATGTCACCGCGTTTGTTTGGTAAGGTTGACCAAAATAATAATAATTAAATATTAAAATATACGGTTAAAGTAAACACTTATGATATTAGTTTAAGAATTTACCTTTTTTCTATTAGGTTAAATTGAGAAAACTTATGATTCACAGACACTGTTTTTAGATTTTTAGACGTACTTCCTCAAAAGTGATAACTGTGTTACCTTTTTAGCCTGGTATATAAACTTTTTTTTTACGTACTTTGGTAAATTGTATTAATTTTATTTAAAATTTATATTATATTTTTCAAGATTATTTGGGATTTATTTTTTTAATTATATTTCACCAGATTAGCTAATATATATTGCGTTAAGTAATTACGTTTTGACTAGTGATCATCCTCTGTTTCAGTGAAAGGGAAAAAAAATCAAAGAATTAGCATATTATATTTATTACTTTGACCAAAATATTTATTTATTAAGAAAAAAATTGTAAAATAAGTTAACGCAGTAAACGATTTGACTGAGGACTGATACAGAAGACCGCAGTCAACTGAAATTTTTTTGTGAAAACGCCCAAAATTAAATTAAAAACAAAATATAGTTGCAGTTGCTCATTGAAAAATTAATAATTATTTAGTTTTTTTTTTGGTCCAACAGTTTTTTCTTTCTTTGTTTTCTTATCTCTGTAAAAATTTAAATCATTATTTCTAGTCCTTACAAAATTGTAAATTTTATTTTTAATTTCTATAAATAAATCTTTATTGTCTTTCATTTTCTATTTTTTGAAATCACTAATTATGTTTCTAGGACAATTAATAATATATATTTTACGTATCTTGAATTTATTTTTAAAATCTTTGTCTAGAAATGTAATAGAAACAATTTTAAAATTCCTGATTTTTGTTCAAGGTATATATGTAAGGAAATGATCATGATTTAATAATAAATTTGTAAACTTATATAATAATAAATTTAAAAAAAATTTATAATAGTTGATTGTATTATATTTTTTAAATATTAATATAATATAATTAAAAACAATCATCATATTTAAAATATTGTTTATTTTAAAACTTAAGATTTTCTCACAAATTTATTGTTAAAAGGTATCTTAAAAATTTAAAGAAAGAAAAGTACTTAAGTTATTTTAATTGTAAAATTATATGAAACTTTTGGACATGTTCAAAGAAATTGTAAGAGAAATAAAAAAAAAAATGAAAGTTTAATATTAAAAGATGTTATGGGGTTGGTGGTGAGTGGTGAAACATGTGAAAGTTGCAATGCATCATAGAATGTCCTTTCTCGTAATAAACCGTTACTAATGAGCTGTCATTTGTAGTGTTGGTTTGAATGAACAAACGCCTTCACAATGAGTTGTCATCCACACACACTTCTTTCTTTTTTTCTTTTTTTTTTCTCTTAGTTTATTTCACCTATTTCTTTTTTCATATAACATCACCACTTCTTAACCATCTTTTTCTTCTTAATTGCATCATTCTCATTAGAGTATAATATTTTATTACTAAAAAGAAGTTGTCAAATATGGTTTTATAAAAATATGGATATTAAATAATATTTTGCTTAACCCAACTATTGATGTTATTTAGGCATACCCTTCTTGTTAATAACTTTGATTTATTTCTACTTCTATGTTTCCTTTTATTTGTTCCAATTCTAAAAAAATATATATATCTTTTTGTGTTATTTTAGAATTTCAAAACATATTTATATTTTACTTGTATATGTTTTCTAATTTTTAAATAATTTATACTCATATTTGTTGTGCCAAATAGAGAGAAAAGGGAGTAAAATAGGAAATTGTACAATTATTTGATTATAATCAAGAAAAAAATTATTATACTTCTTAATTATGCAAAATAAATTAAAATGACAGATAAAAAAATGGAAGGAGTATTTATAAATTTACAACAACACAAAAGCATATTCATGCTTATTGATGAAGATGTAGTATTGTCTTATGTTATTAGAAATTATAATATTTTAGGGAAAAAAATAATCATTTTTTTTATTCTTTTTCTTATAATAGATTTTTGTTGACTAAATCATAATATAATCTCGTGCAAGATATCATAACTGCTATTTAGTTTACTAGTTTCTATTCATACAACGAAATTTGAATACGATTTTTTGTTATAAATACATGAACTCTAACTATACCTCAAGTCATTAGTTATTAGATTAATGAACATCACTTAACTTATATTTTTTTTAAATAAAATAATTTTTGTGATTAAACCAAGAAGAAGCAGAAAATTAATAAATTAATTAAGGAATGTAGAAGTAAGATATCGACATCTCTTTCAATAATAAGATGCAATGAAACATTGGACGTTTAGTTTTGTTAAAAAATAATACATATATATATAGAGTATTATTCTTTTAAAGTTTATACTAAGTATGAATTATATATTAAGATTTTAAAATTGTTAAAATTGGTTTTTTTGACTCCTTAATAGAAAACATTGTTGATTAGGTTTAGGTAAATACTTGATTAATTAGTCTATTTATCCCCTTTCTTTGTTTTATAGGACACAATATAAGACATGAGAAAATGGCATAGGTAAAGCATGTGAATGCATAAGCATATATTTTCATGTTCTGAGTTGAGGTGCCACGTGGATGCATATGTTTCGGTTTTGTAAAAGGAAAATACTAAATGAATCATTGATCTATTTTATTCTATTTTATTTTAGTTTAATTTAGTTTAGTTAATTTCTATGCCAATGGACCACAGTGCATTTCTCCGTTGAAAATATGGCTCGTACTCTTTCGTATGTTTCGTACGGCAAATACTTTCTAACATATAAAGTATAACGTTGATGTTTCATATTAGATTATGAATTAATTAATAATAAAAATCGTTTAATATTTTGTGAGTAGCATATTCAGATTTCTTTTGCATAAATATATCAAAATTTGTTTAACTGTGAAAAACGTTGCTGTGAAAGCACGTTTGTAATAGAATAATAAAGTGCATAAATCATAAACTCTCAATCAATGCATGTCTATTGAAGAATGAACCAACAACATAGTTACTCAAAAAACCAACTAAAATATTTACATGTGTTATAAATAAGTGTGTGACTAAGGTGGACCTAAGTTCAGTTTCCTTTTCCCTGTCTCGTGACCAACACAAGTATTTATTTTCATGTCCCAAAAATGTCAAATACTGATAATAAAATAAAAGGGTCAAATACTTTTTTATTAATTATTTTTGTACCTAGTAGACTTTTTTATCACTCTACTACGTAAATAAATAGAAAAAATGAAAATATTGTTTTGTGTGAAGAAATAAGGAAAAGTTGTAACTCATTGTTGACCGGATCATGTTCCTTTGTGTGTTGGCACAATAGTAGATGCACGTGTTTTTAATTAAAGCTTGCATTATAAAGAAAAATGTGGGGCACACTGCTTCTTCAACTCCTTGTTAAGAATTTAACATCCAAATTAAATTTACATTAAATAAAAAGAAAAAATATTCATAAATTTATTGTTTTAAAGTGTTTTGAGTTGGAAGATATGTGATATTTTATGTGATATCTCAGATTTGATTATTATGAGATTTTTCTTCAATAAATTTTTTCTTGAAAAATTTAATATTTTTTTCTATTTCCATTCTATAGATTCACTTTTCTATTTATATGACAAGTGCATCATGTTTAAGGTTATTTAATAATTGATAATCATAAAAAAAAATACAAGGAGATTATAAAAATTTGTTTAATAACTTGTAAAAATGAATAACAAAGAAAACACCTAAAGTCAAGAAACTCACTGCAAAATGTTAAAATATATGCCCTCATCATTTCATTAGAATGAAAAAAAAATGATATATATATATATATATATATATATACACACACAAAAATAAAACTTATATTTCACATTTGTGGAATAAGTATTGTGGTTTTTACCACATGTTTATTTATTAAAACTGTTCTATTTTACTTGAGGATTCTCTGGGGATTTGCGAACACAGATTTTGTCATTCACATAATATTTGGTTGAGACAAAAACCAGTGAGCAGCAAAATTTTGTAAGTATACCAGTTTGGTGTTATATAATTAAAGTCATCACTGATTAAATACTGCCAACTCAAGTTTAATTATGAGAACAAAAATGTCCTGTTGCAAACTCAACAACCAATAAATGTAAAATATTCTATAAGAAAATACTAGAAAAATATCCCTCATGCATAAATAATAGTTATTGTAGATTCGATTCTTCAAGATTAATTATAATAAGAAGAAAATGTATCCCACTGCATCACAAAATATATTTTACCTCTACTTGCATTAGAAATGTGAAAAAAAAAATATAAGTTAGTGTAAATTAAGCACGAGGGATGACACCGCAAAATCATGGCTTTGTCGTAAAGTGGTTTTTTTTTTCATTGATTCAGTCTCATATAAGATTGTGTATAATATTGTAGAATCAATTAAATTAAGAATCTCTCTTCTTTTTCATACCAACGTAACATGATCACGTGGATGTTTCCCCTTCCTTTTATTACCTTCATTGATTTCAATCTCCTTTATGAGACCTTTTATTAGGGTATGTGTTTTCTTAGAATTTCCCATAAGAAAATTATAGTTGACAAATATAGCAACAAATCAAGATGGTTTAATTAATCTTCACCAATTTTAATAAGAACATAAAATAACTATACCCAGAGAGATTCACGAATTATGATTATGATTGAAAACATATTATAAAATAAAAACATATAAAAGAATGGGAGACAAGTAAAAATGAAAATGATATGAACTTTTATTATAAAAGTTAGGAAATTGAAACAATTTTGGTGAATTTAATTTTTTTTGTTTTCTGGTGGGTTTTACTGGTACACAATAAACAAATAAAAAAAAAACTGATGTGAAAGTGAAACCCTAGAAAAAAGTGTGGCAGACAGAGTACTGACAGGTACGGTAACTAAGTGTATTGCCACATCATTATCTGCTTTTTGTCTCTCTTTACTTTCTTTTGTCTGTCTCATCCAATCCAAACCTAGTAGACTCATCACGCACGTGTCTCCCCTAAGATATTTATTTATAATCTCTTCAGATACACGTGAGGGAAACTCTAATTTATTTTAATTTATAATTTTTCAGATTGTTTAAGTTGTAAAAATTTTAACCTTTTTCATCTTGTTTAACAAAAAAATATAAAAAATGGCATCTTTTTGTTTTCTCTATAAGGGAATATTTTATTGCATTGTTTATGTTTCTCCCCATTTATCAAACTTTCTCACTTTCTCTTCACCTTTAAACCAAACACTGTGTTAAGAAAAACAATATATGGATATTTTCGAACCAACTCTTACATGTAACATGTATGGATAGAGTCTCGGAATACTTAAAATCACTGTTAGAATTCAAAGCATAGTTTAAAATGTGTGTTAGATGTTAACATGTTAAGTAATTTTTGTGGAAAATTTCAGTTTATATTTTTTCCATTTGCAAAAAATAATATTTCATAGTTTAGAGTGTGTTTGAAAAAATATTTTCAGATGTAAAGGTGTCTTGTAAAAGTCAAATAAACACACATTTGTGAGGTAAAGAAGATTTGAGTTGAATATAAATTGATAAAAAGATCTTAGTAGTTTAACATTTATTATTGTTTTTCCAATACTTACATAATCATTAATAATCACATATATGAAAGTGATTTTTGTCTAATGTTACTAATTTAAAATCACTTTTCAAATGAATCAAACTATTCAGTTCCAAAAGTTATTCAGTCTATTTAGATTGATACTATTTTTTTAAAAATTTATTCAAATAAAAAATAAAAATAAAAAAAAGTCTAACTCAGCTGTTTAACTTCAACAAGTCAGTTCTAAAAAAAATGGTAGTGCTTAAAAAAATTGAATGACACTTTTAATAGACTACCAAGTTCAATTGAAAATGAATTTATTCAATTCGGTTCACTATATGTAGTCATAAAATTTTCAATTCAATTTGGCCCATTACATGTTAATAAATAAATGAGTTGATTCACCAAATTTAAAAAATATAAAAACCAATAACATTTTTCCATTAATGGTTACTCATAGTAAAACCGAATATTTGAATATTACTTAATATTAAGAGTTTAAATCTCTTTAAATTGTATTTCTTTCAAAATAATATAAAAATTGGTCAATTCACTTATAACTACTTTGATTCACCAATTAAGTTAGCTGAATTAATTATAACCCAGAATAATAAAAAAAAAAAAATTCAACCCAACAGAAATTTATGTTAAACCAAACTTGTCACATATTTTTACACCTCTCACAAGTTCACTTTATACTATTTTTTTTTACCAATTAATTGAAATGATTAATTGGACAATTACTGTTAGACTATAAACAAACTTAGATTATGGCTTCTCAAGTGTACATGATTTTCCTAATCCCTAGGCAGAATCTGCACACAGATTGGGGCAGTGGAAGAAATCATGTTCAGCTGCTTAGGAATTATCACTGCATGTGGCTGTATGTATGTATGCATGCATGTATGTGTATGTATGTCTCTAGTTGTATGCATGTATATGTATGTATCTTTTAAAGCCACATGTTTCAACATGTTCAGAAGATATGTGCCATCACACACACTGCAGTAGCTATGTTCAAAAGGATTTCATATTAACACAGAAGATATCAATGTTAACATTTTCAATTGGTTAGTTTCTGATAAAAGAAACTGTACACAATCTGATTTAGATTATCTGCCAATAATTGAGCAAAGCAATTCAAATAGTAATGTGTAGTATCACAATAATATCAAAAGAAATTTCATTTGTACATAAAAAAAAATTGAAGGGTTGTTTGCAACAACAGAAGTTACGTGGCATGAGCAAGAATCTTCAAGGATGAATCATGTTAGAAGGTTTGAAAAGGCGTGTTAATTACTCCATAAAAGAAATAGTAATTTTTAAAATTCTTTTGTATATTATAATCCTCTGTGTAAGTTAACCTTCACACTCATTGCAGAATGCCAGAAACAGCCTAATTGATGCTATCAGTTCATTCATATCAGTTAAATTGAAAATGTAGTGAATAACAAAACCAGATGTAAGTTGTAACTTCCTTGTGTCATCATCAATACATTACAAGATATATTTTCTTGGTTTGATTCTTGAGCTGTGTATTAATTAAGAGATAAATTAGTTGGTCAGACTCAATAATAACTGCCATGGTTGATGCATAACTGAAATTCTTAAAGCATTTCCATTTTTCACATCACAATGACGTTGCCTTACAATGGTAAGGCTTTAAGAATATTCAGTTAGGTATCAAGAAGGGAAGCTTTTTTCTCAGATGGTCAGTGATTGGTGAATAGAACCAAGAACAAAGAAGGAAGAAGTAAAGAGAGAAGAGTGGTGAATGGAATTATGAAACTGAGTTTCTTGGCTGAGTCTGTTTTATAGAAAAAGAATGAGAACTAATTAACTTCATGTCAGAGATGCATGCATCAAACAATTATCAATGCATAATGTGAGTGTAACACCAAATTAAATCTCACCCTTGAAACCGAACCTTCCTGATCAAGTAGTATTTTCCAAAGTTTTTGTTCTAATACACAGTACTAGTGCATGCTCATTCAGAGCAAAATGACGTGGTGCACTGCATGTAGGCTGAAAAACAGTGTGCAGTGTGTGGTACTAATTAAGTGATTAATTAATAAAGATGCATCATCAATGAATAATGTATCTGAACTTGAGCTTGGATGTGAGAAGGCCACTTAATTACCTTGTGGTTAATTGTGAACGAAGGACAATATCAACCTAGCTGTTATCACTTTGCATTACTCTTAATTTGTACATTTTTGTGACTTTGTATACTCAAGTGCTGCTTTCTTTTCTTATGTTGGGTCAATTTATAGCATTATGAATTGACCACCAGTTTGTAGTGAATGATATATCACATGGGTGGATCATACTAATGCAAAGTTTTGTGAACATTTAACAGGTAAAGGGACCACTTATGCAGAGATTAATAGCTGAAAAAATTGTAATCTTTCACAAACCAATGTTAAGGTTAATTAATTTCTTCTAAAATCTTTCTCTTCATCCCTCCCATTACCACTAACTCCAATATTATTCCACATGACATTAATTTGATTCGTGAGGGAGACTTTAATTTAGGTAAATTTTAACATGACATTAATCATTACTTTTTGTCATACTCTTATTTTCATTTAGTTCTTACTTATTTTACACCTTTATCATGGGTTAAAGAGAAATAATAAAGGAGGTCATATTAGGAAATAAGCATCTATTTAATGTAAATGATGATATTAATTATATTCCTTAATTTGTATTTTATTAAGAAAATAAGTAGATAAAAAGGGATAAAAGTGTGTTAGTTGAATTTATGTTGATACAATTATTTTTTTAATCTATTAAAAAATCTGTAAAAACTGGTCCTATGACAAACATAATTATTGTTTTTCATCTTTTTGAACAAATTTGTAGATGAAATTGAATTAGGCTTGTTTACTAGTGTTCTACTTGTTGCTCCGCACAAGAAAACAAAACAAGAAAAATTAATAAAACCCTTTTGCAAATTTATGTCAAACATTTGGTAACGCGGTCTTTGTAGTTATTTTTCTTATGATATAAAAATTGGAGAAGAAGACTGTAACGAGCCCAACAAAATCTCTCTCTGCTGTTAAGCTGGCACTGTTCTCCTTGCTGATAGATGCAATCACCACATTCTTCAGTTAATCCTACTTTCAAATAATCTGCAGAATTTAATCTTACAAAAACATTTTAAAGCACTTCAAAATAATTATATTTTCTTAGAGGACTTGCAGATTATATTTAATAGAGTAGAAAAATAATTATATCAACTTGAGAGACGGAAAATATATTTAAATTTCATTTAGTTAATTTTAATTATTAGACATTCATCTCAATAAAACATTCTTGCACAAATAGAGAAATAAATATCTTATTTGATTAAGATTCTTCCTATAAAAAAAGAAAGATGAAATAGAAATTTACAGGATTTTAGTACATGTTCTTTAATAACAAAACAATCTAATACTTAAATATGCACTCAATCAGTTAAATTAGTTGTAATTGTCATCTTTTAAACGCATATTTCATCAATCAGAGCAATCTGAGTTTTTTAATTCAACCAAAAAGATTAATCGTAAACATTTTTTCTATTTATCCATAATTTATAATGCAACACATTGATAATGTATAAAAATTCATCTCTTGTTGTTATAATAACACAATCAAGTTTCCAAGAGAATTCCTTGAATGCGTTGGGTTTAATACTAAATTGCTAGCTATTTTCATTTTCCTCTTCAAAATCAAAATACATCACCTAACTACATTGGTTGGCAACTAAATGAAACATTTCCTCCGTCCAAACTTTCCCAATAGAACTCCCAAATAACAACTAAAAAAATCAATGATCTAAGAGCTTTATTAGCCTACTTTGAAACCAGATGCTTTATTGCTTTACATGATTTCACGAGTGCCTGGCATCTTCCTTCCACCAGAGAAGTAACCATGCTGCTAAAGGAAAAAGAAAACGCAAGCCAAGAAGAAACCACAAAATAGTATGCATGCATGCATGCATAATAGCTAACATCTGAGGCTGATCATAAGTGAACAAGATGTGAGGGTCAGTGGTCCACGTCTGAACCAAGGTCACCCCACCTTACATTGTATTTGGCTGCAAGATAGTGAGCACCAACAGGACCCCTACTACCATAAGGATAGTACTCTGGAATTATCTTCTTCTCTTCTAGTTCCTTCAGTACAGGTGTAAAGAGTGACCAAGCGGCATCCAGTTCATCGCTACGTATAAAGAGTCTTCTTTCTCCTTCAATGGCATCCAACAGTAGTCTCTCATAAGCATCTGGAATCTCCTTTGAATATCTGAAAGAAATAAAAATGAAAATGTTAGCTTATGTGCTCATAGAATATGTCATCCATAGATAGCAGTTTACTATCTTCCAAAATGCCTAAATTCGTTTAATGGACCAAGAAATATCCTGCAACTATAGTGGCAGACATGCCACAGGCCCACCAAGATTATATGGACATTAGATCAATGTCAAATATTGAGAAGGTAAGAAACTAAGAATGAGTGAATTTGTAGATAATAATCTAATGAAGAGTGTAGTTCAGGGCTCCCATAAAGTTGACTTTAAGAGTAAAAGGAAATACCTTGCAGCATAGTGAAGATTTAGATTACTGCGGTCCAACTTCATTCCCAAACCTGGAACTTTGTTGTTTATCTTCAAATAAATAGCCTCATCAGGCTGAACTCTAATAACAAGTTCATTGGTAGCCCGATCAAGATCAGTACCAAAATTCCGATTGTACAGATTACCAGGCACATGCCTGAACTGTACCCGTATCTCAGCCCTGAACCCAAAACAACATAGCAGTTAAATATATGTAAAGTGGGGTGTGGAGACCTAGAACAGATGGCCAACACTAAAGTAACTTTTATTTCCTCCCCTTACCCTTTTTTGTGTAATGCTTTCCCTGCCTTCATCAGAAAAGGTACCCCATCCCATCTTGCATTATCTATAAAGAGGGCAGCTGCAGCAAATGTTGGAGTTAAGCTGCCTACTGGCACAGTTTTGTCATCAACATAGCCTGGATATGTAACACCTCCTCTTGTATGGCTCTTATACTGGCCTATAACCACATCCTTAAGTTGCAGGGGTCTCATTGAACGAAGAACCTTGACCTGACATCCATTAGGTAATTGAAAATCTGGTGAAAAGGAAAATTTCACAATTACTTAGAACAACTGAATTCAAGGCATATAACAATTTTAGACCTTTTCATTTCTTATATCCTCTGCATCCAAACTAACAGGGGTTTCCATTGCGAAGAGTGCTAGTATTTGAAGTAAATGATTCTGCATAATGTCTCTTATGATACCATAATGGTCGAAGTACCTGTAAATAGTACAATGGAAATGGATAAGAATCCCCATTATAAGAACAGAAAGTGTGAAAGCTGTGAAGGAACAAAAGTTACCCGCCACGTCCTTCAGTGCCAAAATCTTCTGAGAATATCAACTGTACATTTCTTATATACTGCCTTGACCATAATGGCTCAAAGATGAGATTTGAGAATCGGAGGACAGAAAGATTTTCCACAAGCTCTTTCCCAAGATAGTGGTCAATCCTGTATTAAAATTTCCGACTTTATAAAATGTACATTACAATCTTAAAGTTGAAGATGATTAGTGTTAGTTGGAAAACCTGAAAATTTGATCCTCTGTCAGATACTGCTTGAGTGATTTTGTTAATGCAGCTGACGATTCAGAATCACGACCAAAAGGCTTTTCAACAATGACCCTAGTCCAACCATTACCGGAAGAAGCTGACAAGCTTGCACATTTTACAGCATCTATAAATATATTAGGAGGAATTGAAAGATAAAACAGGCGATTTGAAGTTCTCCCACCCTACAAAAACAATTTTCATATTCAAACAGAATGGTTCAAATCTGATTATAAAATGATGAGAATGACTTCAACTATTCAGACAAAAATAAATACAACAAGTTCCTTCTTTGTTCGTATATCAAACTTGATGCAAATTAAAATTGCATGCCATAAAAAACGCACAAAAAAATAAAAAGTGCAGATTAGAGAGCAAAAAATGAAAGAATACAAGCATGTCAAGGAAACACAATAACCATACAATTAAACCTATTGATTATAATTGCAACGTGAACAAAGAGGTTTTTTCTTAATTATGTCATCTGGTATTCTTATATTTGAAGAATTAGAACATCAATGAAACTATGGCCAATTGGTCATGGAGCCAAAAGGAAAATGCCAAAATACAAAGCAGATATCAACTACAGAGATAACCAGTATATAATAGCTAATGTTCAAATTCTTTATTGTTTTCTTTATTTATTTCCACCCTCTTTTTCTTCATCTTTTTTATTTGCTTCTCAACAAGGGAATTCCCTTTCAAGTTAGCAAATGCATTCATTCCCACTATGAAAAATTTTTACTACTTCAGAAAACTGCATTTCAAACAGTGATTGCTTCTTACAGTAGGAATCTGAACCACATTTACGCTATAGACTACACTTATATCATATTATCCCCTTTCCAATCCAACTACCTCTTGTTCCTTCAGCTTCTTGTCTAGCACTGCAAAGTTTTCCTGAGAATCATATTGACCAGAATGGTAGAAACATCGTTTTAGAAACTGTTCCATCTTCTCATTGCAGTTCTCTCTGAAATTCCACAACACGAATTTCCAAACATTAAATATGTAGCCTAACCCTAAACATGATAAATAATAAGATATAATAATCACCTCTTATCAATTCTACAAGTGAGGGTCCTGCTAACCATATTTCTCAGTTCTGCATCAGTCATCTTACTCCGCGAGTAACCATAGATAGTGAAGTGCTGCCATAAACCAAAGCATTAGTTCAATCCAAACACAAATAAAAAATAATACCATCCATCCAAATCCAACCTTAGGGAGACAATCCTCATAGTAAAGTGCAAAGAGGGCTGGAAATATCTTCTTCTTAGCAAGGTCCCCAGAGGCTCCAACAACAGTAATACTAACAGTGAACTCATTTTCATCCTTTTCAAAACCGTCTTCAACTTGAGACTCCTTTGGGGACTTAACAGACAATACTTCAGCATTCAGCTGCCTGTGAGAAGTGCCATTTTCAACAGGAGTCACAGAAGCTGCTACTGTACCTACATTCAGAAATCACACGCCATATATGACTACGGATTTTCAGAACCATATATCATAAGAAACCAAGCTAGGTAGTCCTTCAAGTACTGAAAAATCCATCAAATTGGTCACTGAAGTTAGCAAAATATACCAACTTAGAGACCAAACTGTTGGATATTCAATACTTGAGCAGTTACTTACATAAGTTTACTACTTTCAGGACTATGGCTATGTTTTTAGATTCCCATTTGGACGCTCCAAACACAGCTTGGAGAATAAACTCAGTTTGGATTCAGTACATTCACATGCACTAACATTTTGCCAGAAACCATGTTTCCACAAACGCAATACTTCAGTTTCCACATGCACTAACATTTTATGATTTCAAATTGGCTGACAAGTAAGATTTCCAACTAACCCCTGTTAAAGTCATCATATAACATAATAAACACGGTTTGGATTCAGTAAATTCACATGCATTAACATTTTGCCAGAAACCAAGTTTCCACAAACGCAATACTTCAGTTCCTTTTGCAAACTCATTTTGCATGATTTCAAAGGGGTTGACAAAGTAAGATTTCCAACTAATGCATGCCTGTTAAAGTCATCATATAACATAATAAACACATTTCCAGCTCTCTCTTCTCTCCCTGACACATCCCAAATCCCACGTGTAAAGTAGAGCATAAAAAACAAACGGAAAGGACCCATCAGAAAAAGGTTCCAAATTTAAACGAAAGAAATAAAAGGGTATAAGAAGAAGAAGAAGAAGAAAAAGAAGCAAAACCTTCCTGTTGCTGAGTGTGGACGGGAATCTGATACGACTGGGGTTGAGATTTGAGAGAGACCCCAGAAGCGAGAAAGCGCTGCGAGAAGGTGACGCGTGGAAGGTAAGGGAGGTGGGAGGAGAAGGGACAGGGTTGGAAGGAGGAGGAGGAGGTGGCGAGTGAGCGACAATGCGTTGAATAGAGCGTGGTGGCCATGAGGGAATATGAAGAATTGGGGAAGAGAAGAGAAAAAAGAGGGAAATAAGAAGAGAAAGTGTGAGAGTTCGGAGAGAACGAGGGAAGGGCCCTTGAGATCTCCGAAGGGTTGCTTGGCTTGTCCCTTTCCCTTTCTGGGTGGCAGAGGACAATATACAACGGTGGGTGTTTTTGGTCCCTCCGATTTATTAGGTTTTCGTTTTTTTTTTCAATTAGGTTTGCAAATTGTGTTTTGCCTTTTGCATTAATATGTCCCATCGCACTGCACCTAACCAAATTGTCATTGATTTAACTATTTCCAGTATTTGACTCTCAAATATAAAATAAAATAAAATAAAAAACATTTTCCATCTTTTTATTTTCAAACTCTGATGGCCTCCTACTGCTTCCGTCAAAACTGGCTCACATGTGTCAACAATCAATGTATTAAATTAACATATTTTTTTATAATAAAAAAACTACCAATAACTTTTATTTACTGCTGGGGTAATTTATTTTAATTTAAGAGACTGATTTATTGGATTGGTTATTTGTTGATGCACGTGACCTGGTTACCAATGTATGTACAAGTATTCAATAAATACTCTCGATCAATACGATTAAAAGATAAATAGATTACATAAAGTGAAAGAGCGCGTGTGTGTATATATACATTATTTTTAATTTAATAATGTATAAAATTAAATTTGAATAAATGAATGGACAATATATATTTTGTGTAAGTTATTATAATTTTGAAGTTGGTTATTCTAAAGTGACATTGTTTTGTCTTTTAAGTTTGTATAAGTTTTATATATGTAATGTCAACATCATTACTCTAACTCCTTCTATATTGAATTGAGTCTCTTTCGAATCTGGGAGAATTCGTGGATTCAAAAAGCATAATTTTAGATAATAGGAAAATAGATTAATCTTTGAGGGGTTGATCTTTGATACACCAGTTTAGAGAGGCTGTTTTTGGAAGATTGATCTTCAAATGATGATTTTAAGGAGATTTATTTTGGGAAATCTGATGAGAGAATACAAAATGGTTAGGAAGTTAGTCAGAAACCTAAAAAGAGTACATAATCCTTTAATTTTGAGTCTAACAAATGAATGACTAAATTATAAGTTATTCATCTCACATTTTCAAAGTGATTAATCTTAAATGTAGATAAGCCTCAAGAGATTGTCAAAAAACATAAGAGACTCAGTTTTTCAACCTTAAATGGAACAAGCTAATGAAGTTAAAATCTAACTTATTATCCAACATCATAAAAGAATTGACCTTTGAGAATTCTTTTGAAATGGTTGACTTTCAAAACATTAATCAAAATTGGTTACCCTTTGAAAAATTGACTTGGAAAGGTTGACTTTTAGGAGAAAAATATGTAATATGCAGAAAGATATGTGTTTAACCTTGAATGGATATTCACGAATTCATATTGTTGCGTGAGTTGTTCTTATAATTAAAAAGAAAAATACTAACAAGAGTTTATCTAAAAATGACTTGAGAATCGTAAGCTATTTACATACATTTTTATAAATATTTATAAAAGCATAAAGGGTTTAATCAAATGATTTACTAGCCTGATGAGTTATAAACTCCTTAATACTTGTATTTAATTTCTATCAGTAAAAATGACACTATTACTTGTAAAATAAACCCAAATAAGTTATATATCTTCTAAACACACCTCAAGTGGTATAATGATTTTATTGTATGTTCTGTTTTCCGTACTCGTATAAGTATGAACTCAGGTCTTGGGCTCGCGACTGATAATTATACATTTTAAAATAGTAAACCACAATTAAACAACTAAAAAAATCAATGGACCAATTTACTAAACCACTGTGTTATGAGAACCAATAAGATAATTAAGGAGAACAAACAATATTCAGTTTGCTTTGTTCTTTCAGTACTCATTCCTAGATTTTTTATTGTATCATATGTATTAAACTTTCCCTAGATGATTAAAATAGCGTCATGTTTATATTACGCCCCAAGAGCAAGTCATGCATAGATGCAAACCATGTTTGGACACAACACAACAAATAACAAAGCGACTGTACAGTGTTTTTTTCCGTAGAAAATGTGTATAGTTTTATTCAAACTCACGAATTAACTTGTAATTTGACTATATGTAGTCAAATTGAGATAAAAATAAATAAACAACGAGTACAATTTGTTTGAAAAATAGAAATATTTGCTCGATTATATCTTATTCTGGATGTTGCTTCATTGTTAGACACTTTTTCTGATGCCCCGGAGTAGAGAAATGATAATCCAACTAACCTCACTCCCAAAGGTTTGAACTTGCCTCCTCATCACTGGAAAATGTCCACAAAAGTAAAGAAAGGCTTTATTTAAGTGGGGCACCAAAACATGAGCCCCGTGCACTTAATAGAGGACTTTCCCCCTTAATTCGGTGACTAATGTTCGTGGCTTTTGGGAATCAAATCTATGAAATGGCATACGAAATTCTCATGGGGGCTTGTCGAATTTCGTAATCGAAGCAATTGATTGATTAAAAGCTTGCATGGATGCCATAATTGCATTCCACGACAGGGAAAAGTAAAATTACTATTTTGCTTGAAATTTTGCACTTGTCTTTTATTTGTTGGGTTTGTGTTTATAGAAGACTTGCTCACCGAAAAGGGCATGAAAGTCCAGAACTTTCTTTAATATATATATTCTTTTAATTTCTTTAGTGAATTTAAAACCACGTAAATTGTACCTTCGAAAATGTTGGTTCAGGTGCGTTACTGAGCCCCCTCCCTGAAATAGCCAATTCGAATAAAAGCTTACTAAAATTGCATTAAATATATGATCAATCACAGATTTCTTAAAAAGCACAACCACATTCAAGACCCAGTCAGAGAACCAGCTTCTCGCATTTATTCATTTAGAAAGCTTGTCAGAGGAACGTGGATAACTTTGTCACGTTCTGAATCGCAATGTAAAAATGGCACAATGCAGAAGCCCAGAAAAGAAGAAGCCACTTCATTAATGTGATGAAATCCACTGAGATACAACTCAACTCTTCCAATCGAACAACAAACAACTACCTATAGACGGTGACCCTCTAAATAACTCAACAACAGGAACAACAAAACAGAAGCCGGTGAAACTAATACAAATACTCTAGGGTTGCTCAGGCAATGGCATACCTGCCTGTCCAATGTCAAGAGTCAAAGATGATTGATTCTAAATGTCAGTAACAAAATAAATGCGACCCGGTGAGGTTCTCCTTTGGGACAAGACATGTGAGAACCACCACAATGCAGGCCAAACACTTTGATAGTGGCTCATAAATATGGTGAAGAAATTCTAATTCTACTCAATCTCTATTCCACAAAATTGCAGGCCGGGAAAACCTTACAGTACCACAGCAACCTTCTCTTGGGAAACAAAGGCGGAAGGATGAGCAATCAGGGGCTCATAGTGGTCAGCTCCAGCACCGCACCAACCTGTATGTGCAAATTTACTCAGAAATTTCATTGCAAAATGACAAGGAAAGATAATAAAAATTATCTCAATCTGCTGGTCGAACAACCTTTTCCCAGAATAAAAACAAACGGAAAATAGAGAAAACATAACAGTGCTTGAAAATTAACTACTGCTGAAAGCTTGAACAAAAATGGTCATATCTATTAAAATATTTTTTTATCTCCAGTACCTGTTCCTTTCATGAAAAGGAAAAATGGAGGTTCAGTAATTCGGCTCCTTGGACGATGTGGAAGGAAGAAAACACAATTTTCTTCATCAACCATGGCATCTGAACCATGTGCTTGCACCTGAAAATGATGATGAACAAATTCAGATGGAAGCATGGTAACCGACAATTACTCACACATGTAAACAAACTAACAGCACAAAAAATTTATTATTTCACACGTAAAATATATCAGGAGAAATCACAATCAATACCCATTACAAAAAAGAACTCCCGTTCATAAATATTCACAAGACTTGAAGGCATCATCGAGCCTACAAGGACAATAATCAAATTCCAGGATATATCTGCAATTGCAGGCAAAAACTCCAACTACCTGGAGTGGCTCTCGAGGTCCCATCAATCTGCCAATTAGTTTCTAGAATTCAATCCAAGAAAATCCCAGATCTAAAATATTTTATGATAACCTCTCACAACAAAGTTTATGTAAATCCAATTTACTTTACTCGATGAGACCTTTCATGCAGCAACACAGAAATTAAGTTTTTCTCCACTAAACACTGCAGAGTTAGTAGTCAAACAATAATATTCTTTAACCATAACAGCCTATTCCACCGAAGATAGGGATTGCACTGACATAACAGAACAAATGATGAAAAACCTTAAAAAAAAATTACAAACACCCACTATGAAAACAACTCTAAGCTAGGCTGAAAGCTCCTGGATCTGTTACTTACCACATATATCTCTCGCTTGAACTCTGTAGCAAGGCATTCAATTGCAATATCGTCACCGAAAGCTGCAGCACGACCCTCTCTATTCTCGTCTACAGATAACAAACCCTCCTCAGTATATTGCAAAGTGATGATATCATATTCATCATCAGGAGAACCACAGATCAACATGTATTTGGCCCAACTTGGACCATCATTCACGGGAACACATCTCTCTTTGTAAATAGATTCCGCAGCCATTTCTCTTCAATCAGAAAAAGAACACATAGTAAAGAAACCAACCAAAACCAAACGCAACAAACAGCACTCTGATGAATCTTCCAAGCCCCATTTCAACACTTGTCATATCAAAATACATTACAAAACACAAATCTCTTACGAACATCTCAAACAAATCAAACAAAACAACTTTCATTCTTTAATTTCATTTGTCCTCGATATAATTGTAGCTGTGAATCTTCTAATGTAACTATCCTACGCCTATTATCTCAACATTTCTCAAACCCTAAAAAAGAGAAAACAAATGGATTAGTCCAAAACATCATGAAATGAAACAATAAAAACAGAGAACTCAATCTGCGTTTCTTCCTTTCAGTTGAAACAAATAAAAATCATGTTGATGTGGAACCGATGAATGAAACTTATAGCAAGCCAAAAGTAAAGAAACAAGCAAATAATAAAATCAACGAATGAAACTTCTTCAAGCGATTCAATACCTTTGCATGCCGAGGTGAACGAGCTCGTCGATGGCCGAATCAAGAGCAAATCGATCTTCCTTCTTTGCCAACAACTTCACTTCCTGAACGACATGAATCCCCCAACCATTCTTCAGATCTGGCGAGTACATGTGCCGAATCGCGTCGTCGATGGCTTCTCTCTCCACGAAACTCACAGATCCGAGATCCTCCGAGAACCGCGTCACCGTCCGCCGCCGCAGCTCGCGCGCGTCCACCTCCTCTCCTCCCATCGCCTTCTGCGACGCCGTGAACAGACAGTTCCCGTCGGCCGACACCTCGCCGCCGTGAGAGAGCCGGAAAACGACGGATCTGAGAGGGGAGGACGACGGCGGCGACGATGACGAGTCCTCTACCTCCTCCGGCGGCTTCCAGAGCACGCCTTTGGCGTGGAGCTTCTGGAGGTGGCGCCGCTGCTGCTCTTCCAGACCGACGACATCTTCCCATCCGCCGCCGAATGTGGCGCCACCAACGCTAGCCGGAACGACGAGATCCACGGCCGCAATAGGTTCCGCTTTCGGATCCCGCCACGGAAGCGGCGCCGGCGGCGAACCTTGGAATGGTTCGGCGACGGTGGTTGAGTCACACAAAAGCTTCCCCATTATGATAGATGAATGTGTGTGAATACAGATTTTGTGTCTTTTTTTTTTTATTTTTTTGTGATTATTCGAAAAGAAAGAATTGGGGTTTTCTGGTGTCTGTGTTCTAACGGGAAGAATTGCAGAGGAGAGAGAATCGAAGAGAGAGAGTAGGGTTAACGGATAGATGGACGGAGCGCGAGAATTAGACACGTGGATCCATGTGAACGTTAACATTATTATGACCTTTCAAACCATATAAATATATATTCTATTACTATTAATTTTTTTTAACTTACTATTGCTCTTAATTAATAGAAAATTATTACAAGAAGAGTATTAATATATTAAATTCTTTCATATACGTTACAGAGCAATTCTTTTAATATTGATTAGTCATAATGAAATTTTTAATAGAAATTAATTACAATGCTCTTATATATATAATATATATAGTATAATATAAATGTTCTAGGTTGATTTTCATGTTGAAAACGTTTTTCTAACATTGTCTGCTTAAATGTTTGAGTATAATAACTAATTGAATTTAATTCAATATTATAAAGAAATTTAACGTAAAAAACGATAATGTTGTAATAACATCCAATTTCTTGTATTATTATGTATGTAATAATACTTATTTATCCACTTATTAGTTTATCAATCACTTTTATAGGTTTATTTAATTTTTGAACCTTTATGAAAACAAATATGGATTATGCATATAGTATTGAGATTAACGCGTAATTTAAAAGAAGATTATTACAATTAAAGAAGATTGTTACAAGCCCATGTGTGAATTTTTGCAAGCTTTCCAGTTTTACTATCCTGATTTACTTATTTAAATATTAATGGAAATTTATATTTTGTCATTAGACGTATTACATATTTAAAAGAATAAATTGTTACTTAAATAATTATCTCTCACACTCGTTATGTTAAACTAAGTTACAATATAAATTTTACACGTACAAATCCATTAAATCAGAGTTACAATACAATTATATATTTTATCTAAACAACATATCAATCAAATCATAAGAAAATGTATTCATATGTATCAAAATATAAATTAAATAGCATTAAAATGTTTTTTTTTTCCAGTGGGTCTCTTTCTCTATCAGATTTTGTTATAAAAAACAATTAATAAGGATTTTTTTGGCTTAAGTGAAGAAACACCTTCAGTGAAGTGTAAGGTTAAACTGGTTACCTTATGAACATCCAATTGGATATTTAAGGGATCAATTTATCAGAAAAATAATTATAATCAACATGAAAACAAAAATTCATGATGAGTAAAACAGTAAAGGAGTTTTAATTACTAATGTTATAAATTTAATATTTTGTAGAGATGTAAAAGTAAATTATTTGAGGACAGTTATATTTAATAATTTCACTTGTAAGTTAATAATCATTTTCCACGAATGAGAATAATTTATATTATTAATAATAACCAAGTAAATGATTTCTTAATTTTTTCTATAATAAATTAATGGAATAAAAATAAATAAACCATAAATGCATTTGAAAGTGGTTATATTTTCTTATATTTAATTCAAGATAAAAGAGTGTTTAAGTGTTAAACGTAATATATTTTAGAATATAATTATATTTAATTTTTAAAACAAATTTTGAGACTTGATATGTAAAAGTAAATAAAATTAAAAATCAAGAAATATCTAATTATTAAAAAATTGGTTAAATTAATTTTATCAATTAAATATTAAACATTGAAAACAATTTTGAAAAAAGAGAGTAAAATGAATCATTATTAATCCATATTAAATGTATAGATTTTAGTCAATCATTTTCTTAACAAGATTGATTAGGATGTTTTTGGAAATAAAATTATTCTATTTTTACAGATACCCAAAATAATGATTTAAAAATAATAACAAAAATGTCATAAAAGTAAAAGAGATAAATATAAAATAAGTATTGTGAGGGTTGTTGAAGGGGCAAATAATTAATGATTATGTATATGTGAAGGTTATTATTATGCGGTCCAAATGCAACCCAAAAGTTAAATATTTATTATTTAAAATTTATAGAATATTCTTACAAGATTCCGACAACTCATCTTTGTCAGGTTCCACCTTCCCCAGCCACAATTTTAACATTAGATTCAAATCTAAATAATATCATCAAATTATTTACTTTTTATTACCAACTTCAGATAAAAGAAAAATAATCACCAACTAATTTCAATTTTCACTACTTTGGAGTTTGTAGTTTGAAGTCTACACCAAATTGTATTTATTCACAGATTTTTAATTCATAAGCTTATTTTTTCTAAAATCAAGCATAAAGATTGATTATTTCGAACATGAATAATGAGTTTTTTTTGGTATTTTTTAGTATAATTAAAAATATAGTTATGATAAATATAGCTATCAACATTTTGAGTATAACATTTTCTAAGGCATCTGTTTATTTGTTTCACTTTTTTTGTGTGGCTAAAAGTTATAAATAGAATATAATAAATAATGAAAGGGACTCCCATAAGCATTAAGTTTTGTTTTATACTTTTTATACAAGATAAACTTTTTTTTTTATTTTATTTGTCTTCTTCTTGTTCTTTTGAAAAAGAAAGATTTTGTTTAACTTTTATTATTATTTTTGATATTGGATTTTGGATAAAGATTTGTTTAAAGATTAACTATGTCTAAAAATGAATGAATTAAATACAATGTTAAAAGATAGTTTTATGAGTGATTCAATCTAAATCAAAATGTAGAGAATATTTTTGTTTACATTTTATATTAAACAATAGATCATAATTGTCTAGATATTTGAAATAAAATTTGAATAACTAATATAAGATAAAAATAAATTTAATATATATATACATTAAATTCACCATTGCTTAGTTACTTTCAATTTCTATGTATTAAACATAACAAAATATAGTTATAAAAAGTGCAAACACTCATAAAGATTATTAAAAATTTGGAAAAGATTTATCTTCTTAAGGTTTCTAAATTATCTATTACCAAATTGTCAAGTAGAAAAAATATATTTTGATATTTGTGGTGAATATAATTTCAGCAGAGTGTGGTATCGTAACATCTACTGAAACCAGTGTTATATGGAACAGGTGATTCAACTTAATAATAAAAAAATACGGTTTATACGTTTATTCCGTATGTTTAAATGTGCTTTATAAAAATTATTTACTACATTTATGTTGTTGGTGTTATATATAAGATATTATAATCATAGTTAATTTAACAACTTAGAATTCAACTGTAGAAATATAATAATTACAAGAGTTGAATAAGAGTTTTCAAAGAAAAAAAAAACTTTTAATTGTAATATTTATGTCCAGTGAATTATATTACGTGTCAATATTAAAATTAATTGATACTTCAATTAAACCGTATTATCTTTTACGTATGATTGTTTTTATTTTTTATTTTTATTTTCAATTTTTTTTTATTTGTGATCTCATCTCTATTATTAAATCCATGATTGTGCGTTAGATGTTTTTGTAGTGAACTTATTTAGCATGTTTCACAACATTATTTTCACTTTATATGAAATAAAAGCTTAATATATTATGCATCTCTAATAAAAACAATACATGAGTTATTTAATACATCGAAAAAATATAAGTTACGATCGATTTTGTATCACATCATAACTGTATCCAATTTACATTCGATTGTAATGAAAGAAACTTTAAAAATGTTCAAACAACTAATAATTTTCTATTTTTAATTTAGACTTAATTATTGTTGCAATGAGCATAATAATATTTTTATTAAAGTTGACTTGTTTCGAGATTTGCTTAGAAAAATAACTGAATTTTTATTAAACTACCACCTCCTATAGTGGAAATGCTCCAAGAAGAAAATGACATGAAAAAAAAAATTAAAAGGTGTTATTTTAAAAGATAGCCATAAATCCAACTGTAATAACCTATATTATTTTAATTCTTAATCTCATTGACGGTCTTCAATCCAATCTCCTATTATTTTTTATCCCAAAATCAAATTATTATTCCTATTAATGGGCAGAGATTAAATAATTAATATAAAACATCAAAACATGAATACTGCTTCTATAATTAAATACGAAAGTTTGATGTAAAGATTCTATTGCTTTTGTGTGACTTTTATACTTACAACCCTTTCATTACAAAATTTCACTTATGTATATTTCAATGTAAATTTTTAATGAAGATACAAGGTAAAGACTTTCGTTAATAATTATATATAGCAACAAATATCTGTTGCAAAACATTCTGTTGTTATTTTTAAATAATAAAGACTAAAATGAAAAATAATTTTTATAGAAACCAATATTTTTATTATAAAAACTAAAATTATACAAGAGATACATCAGAATCCCCATAAACATATTTAAACTCAAATTAATTACAGCCAATAATACTTTGTTTACCCATCATTCTTTCAAATCACTATTGAAGGGCTAATAGACGAGGGTGATTGAGATTAAAAAAAGATAATATGATTAGGTGAATAATTTGACATAGGGTGATTAAAATTCAAAGATTAACCCTTTTTATGATTGACTTTATCATAAAAGTCATATGATTTTATGAGAGTCATATCTATGACGTGATAAAGTCTCTATCTTTTGAAATATTTTTCTCATTCAAACTAAGTTCAACTAGATGTGAAAGATGGATGTAGAATTTCAAAGATATTTTCAATCCACCATCTATTCTCTAGGCTTCATATTCTCTTCATATAGATATGTATCCTACGTGGTTATGGTAAGAAATATATCAAAGTCTCCATGCTTTAGACATTAGTATGATAGGACAATTTATAACTAAATTTAATGTAGTGCTTTATTTGAGTTACTTTTTGAAATGTATTTTTGTCTAAGAATGTCTATCTTTATTTCATTTAAATATATATATATATATATATATATATATATATATATATATATATATATATATATATATATATATATATATATATATATATTACTTTGGAGAATGCTTAAGAAGGAAAGGAAATATATGCAGTAATAATGTAATTAAATAATTTTATTATGTAATAAATTGATAACTTTTATAATATATAATTATGGAATAAATCATATTAAGAAACAATTTAAAAAAAAAAAAAAACACACACACACACACAAAGGAAAGAGCCATTAATAATAAACCTGAGTGTTACTCAGAGTAGCTTCCTATCTTAAATGATTATATATACATGCACAACTTTTTAGCATTAAGGTTTGGCTCATTGAATTTAAATAGTTGTGCTTAAAAAATGTCATTTTGGTCAGTTACAGTTTTGAACACATTTGGTTGTATAAATTTATCTGTAATCCACACAGTTTGCACATAACTTATCAATCACAAAATGTATTAGTCTATTATTATCGAAATTTTTTTTTCTTTGTATTCTGTCAAATGATCATAAAAAAATTTAAATTTTAAAGTTATATCAATTTGTTTTCTAAAATCAACCATGACCTTTATTTTTATCAATGATCACTCTCAGTTTTTTTTTATATACTGACATCTTATTTGGATGATAAAGTTTAAAATTCTTATCCATTATTATATTATTACGAAGTCGTCTTATGTAAGATACTTTAAACAAACAAATAAAAAAATTGAATCACTAATCAATTCGATATCTGAGATTTAAGTGGGGTTAGATGGTATAACAAAGGGAATAAAACAAGAATAATTAGTTGCTAATAACATTATGTGTTAACTTCTTAACGGGGGAGGATTATTTAATTATGGTTCAATATTTCTAAGCATCTAATATTAAGAGTTGGTCATATAAGAAGTACTTTTTGGAAAAAAAAAAAGTATATGAATATGAGATAATTGTAATTATAATACAATTAATTTGAAAAAGGAACCAATTCAATTGAAAACCGCATGAATTAAAATACAATAGTTTAATAAGTTTCACGTTGTATCAATTTAGATTTATGCTCTTAAGTAATTGTATCCTAACTAGTTGTAATTTTTGTATTAATAGTAAGTGTTTGATCCATGGTGTTTAAATTAAAGTCACCAGTTCAATCTTAAATGAGACAATTACATAAAAAGAAAAATTAATTTAAATTGCATTAATTATCTTATAGTAAAGATTAGGCCAAATAAGTCATAACTAAATCATGATATTTTGAATTGAATTATTATACCTTTAAGTAAAAAGTGGTGTGTTAATTATCAATTATTACTTTCGTCCTTATAGTAAATACTTGATCCAAAAAATATTTTATAGGTAGAGTTACAAACAAATTAGTGACGAAAGAAAAAAAGGATGTTCAAGGAAGAACATTGTGATAGATGCAAATAAAATTTATTTGTAAGATGTGTGTGATACATTCATTTTCGAGCACACGTGTTAATTGTTGAGAAACAAATCAAAATGGAAATGAAAATCAATAGAAAACTCTTTGAAGAAAACAAATATTTCTAAAGGTTAACATGTTTGACTTCTTCTAACACAAATGCAATTGATTATGAAGATTATGACGGAGCAAAATAAAAGTTATAAAAACCTAACGAAAAAAGGGTAGGTTGATATGACCAAAACAATTGACTGAAGCAAGAGAAGCAATAAACTTCAATAACATATACAAAATCTTCACAAAAGATATATTTGGAATGATTAAAAGACAAGTCACATATGGTCAATTGACTTTCTATATTAAGTGCAAGCTATGATAACAGTTGTTAATGTAAATTATTTTAGTTCAATTGTATCTTTATTTGCTTAAAGTTGATTCTAAGTTATAAAAACAATTGTTATGGAACTAGTTGTTATCAAACTATAAGAAATAAACATGCAAGTTATATTATTGTCAATTGAATATTCTTTTATCCTCTTATAATTTAATTTTACTTATGTACTTACCCACAAATTTTGATATTTTTTACTTATGTATTCACCCATAGATTTTGATATTTTTAAAAAAATGAAATCATAGATGAGAAACTTTGAAGACAACATTGTCAAAGAAATCACAAGAATGGTACTTAAACAACAAAAAAGAGTTGACAACATTAATAATCAAAAGAGAAAAAGAATAATAATAAATAGTTTTATAAAAAAGAACATTATCAATAACTAATGATTACTTCTCCACAACTCAAAGTTTACATAAGGATTTTAATGTAAAAACACTTATTTCTTCAAATTATAAAAGCTTTTGGTCATCATGATAATTATTTTTAGATAAGGGTGTAAAAATTTCTCTTATCGTTATTAAAATACATTGTTTTTATTTGTATATTGGGTTATAAATATGTTAAGAAATTCAAGTAAATGTAAAAAGTTCAAGATAAAATAAGAAAGAAAACGCAAATCTTAAGATTTTGTAATAGAGATTGTGAGTCGTTATGGTAGATTGACTTGTATAGTTCATTAATATGAAATCTCTCAATATCTCTCCAAAAGCCTTTTACAATGCTCAAGATCTTATTATATCATAGTATTGCAAAACTACTTATATTAATGGGAAAAAAAAATTAAACTTATAAAAAATTCATAATTTTATATAATTTAAATTAAATTATAAACTTAAATAAAATATTACTTTTTATTATGAACAATTACTAATAGATACAACTGAAAAAAAGAAAAAAAAAAGGTTGAAGAGTTGCCTTAAAATATTTGTAAGTAACCCGAACAGGTGTAGATGCTGCAGTTGCTCTAACTCGAGATGATTGAATCAGTATGGATTCAATGACAGGTACCGAACCAAACATTCCACTATCTTAACACACTTTTTCCTCTCCCTAATCTTTCTCGATCGAAAAAACTATTGGATTGAATTTTAACTTTTGCCAAAACCTTTATCCATCATGATTGGATGTTTGACATGTATGAAAATAGCTACATTCACAAAATCTAAACACATGGTGTTTAGATGAGTTCGTGTTACTTTTCCAATAATATGGTTGCAAGATACACTTTCTCATTTGCTACTATTATTCAAATATATCTACACGGATTCATCGAATTTCTGCAGCTCAATTTGCATACCACCATGATTTGATCATGATTTATTCATAATTTATATTGTGAACTCAATCAATAGCTATATTTTTTTCATCTTTCATGATTATTACTAGACAAATCTTACATTCCACACTGACCACTATGAGGTAGACACTGAAACTACCTCAATTATTCCTTTCTTACATATAAGTTTTCACAGTACAAACACAATATTAGTTATTACTAATAGAAGGAGACAACTTATGAACACACCACATTTTCTTCACTGCCCCTCACAGCTCTAGAACTAAGTCTGCAATGCACAGAAAAAAATTTGAGTTAGGGTAGAAGAAGCAACACACAAGACTGAAACTGAAAATAGACATGCTATAAATTACTCTCTACTTTCATCAAGTGAATTATGAAATTCTATAATTGAATTGGAATGCATATATATAATATTATGATAGCATGGTTAAACTGTGAAATAAGGCTATGAAAAGTTGTTGCATACTTACAATCTGCATCTGTTTTGATCCAGTACTCCCTGTTGGCAGATGAATCTTCCTCTGGATGCACCAGATCATTTTTGTTGTAGCCTCCATCATTGAGTATTTTCTTCTTCTTCATGTTCTTGTGGTGTTTGGCAGATTTTTGTGCAGCTGTTGAACTTTCAGGGTGAACTTTCTTTCGGAACATGTGGAGAATCTAGAAGCCACAAAACATAGCTGGAATCATGACCAGAATAATAGCACATGCCAAGACTAAGACCATACATAAATAAAATGTTACTTAAGGCAAAAAGAAGAAAAAAGGTGAAAAAGAAGATTAAAAATGCAAAGCCATAAAACTCAATCTGAAGAATGCTGATTATGGTAATGCACAATAGTTATACATTTATTCTACGTAGATAAACAAGAGCAAATAGCAAGTTATGGTTTGTTAGTTGTTTACCTTATTCAGCTTTGTTTCTGCAGAAGCAGAATCAATAGGCCCTCCATTTATTGAAGTAGAATTTTTAGAATGAGCATGGAGCATTCTTTTTTTCAGCTTTTCTTTCATCAGGTTCATGGCCGATTTGTCCAGTTCCTTCTCAGTTCTTTTTTCCTCCTTTTCACATTTTGCACTGAAATTCTCCTCAGCTGATTTGCTTCTCTGAAACAGCTCCCCAAGTGATGTCCTGTGTTCTTTCTTTGCTGCAGCAGTTGTTTCAGATAGTTCAATAGCTGTTCCAAAGAGATATCCCTGGAGTGGACAAATTGCAGCTCCATTTCCGTTTGATTCAGTGCCTTCTATTGGCTTTCCACTGAGTGTTATTATGCTGACATGGCTGCTTCTGCCAGTGCTAACATGGCTGTTTCTCCCAGTGCTGACATGGCTAGTCCTCCTAGAAGAATCAAAGCTGACATCATCCTTGGTTTCAGCCCCCAGCACTTTCTCTAGCTCATCATTGATAAGCTTAAGATCATTCTCAGTCACTTCATCTTCTTTTTCAGTTATGCTCTCAACAGAAATGGGAAATGATGGTGTTGATGGATCAGACACTTGTTCTGAACCAAGAGTTCCAATTGCCAGGAAACCAGGGAAGAATTCCCCCTCATAGTCTTCATCCACTCTTGCTGCTTCTAGACCAGCAAAAGAGTTCCTAAGGTTGTGACCCTTTTGAGCATTTTTGGAAAGTCTGATTCCGAGGTTTGGTTTCTGATAGATTTGTTCATCATCAAATGGTGGTTGCCCAGAAAGACAATTGCAAGAATTCCCTGAAACAAGCAAATTTTAAACAAATATGGTAACTGAAGGGCAAAACATGAAGTAGAATCCCATTATAGCATTCAGTGACACTCTGCCTAATTCTGATGTTATGCTAGTATATCACAAATGAGAGAACATATTTTTATAGACCAACCAATACAAGAGATTTTATGCGCCTTATTAGTTATTACCTTAAAGATTTAAACAGTCTACCTTTTTTGATGTTCCAACTTCCATTGCCAGTCATTCTAATATATTTTTACAATACTTCAATTTTTTGCATAGTCTTTATATGGTTGTACCTAGGTATTTTACTGCTGTGTCTTCATAAGCCTACATATTTGTGGTCACATGCGCATGCAAGAGAATGTTTGAATTATGCCAAGCTACCTTCCATAATTCCTAGGTCATCAGAAATCAAGTTATCTATTATCTAGTATGGCATATTTTGCTTTCATATACTACCACTTGTTTTTTACTAATTTGACGACCATCACATAGTTAATGCATGTTTGGAGGAACATGAACATGTGGCTTGCTAGCAGCATATATATGACTTACCAATGACCAAGTCCTTGAATGGTTCACCACTACTCTGGCGAAATTTCCTGTGCATCCAGCCTAGTAACTGCAGCAAAATATATGATGAAACCAACTTAGAAGAGTATGCACAGAGAATATTCTGTTCTGCAAGGCATGATTGATGATGGATCTTACCTTCATCTTTGATATTCAAGAAAAAATCTTGAATGTTGGTTGCCAAACTTGGGAAGATAAGGTAATTGAAGGAAGTGTCAATGGTACTTAAATGATATCTTAAAAAGAACATATAAAATATTGGCGAAGAATCAGTGATGTCTTATAGAGAGGATGCAGCAAGAAAAACATAGAGATACTTACAAACATTGTTTGCTGTTATATCTCAGCATTAAATCAAGTGGGTCCTAAACACGCTAATCTGATCATGTGCAAGGTCGACTAACAGTAAGGCTTGCATGATTTGGTGTAGAAAATTTCACTTATCAGTATTCTTTTGTCCTTGTTAAGAGTTAAGATGCCATGCATCAACTCCCTCACCCTTTGTGACTTGTACTTGAACAAGCACATTAACCATATCAAATAGTTTGGCACTCGTGTGTGTGCCACATTTTGTGCCTCGTGCATCTCATTAGTTGAGTTCAAGTTTGAGTAGTGTAGTGATGACGAACCATTGGTTCTTGTGATTGGATAACACAAAATCATTGGTTGATGCCTATAGAGCACACATTTGACAAACAATTGACCAACAAGTGTATCTTTTCTCCTTCAGACAGGAAGTTGGAATAGTCTAGACCATGGTAGAATCCAGGGCCCCATCAAAGTGTCTTGACACGTTAGACTTTAGACCCTTCTAAATGATATGCTATGTTTCCTATTTCCTTTTCAATTATTCTCTCCCTATGTGTTACAATTTTTATATCAGTTGTTATCTTTAGTATTGCCATGTGTGTGAAGCAAATTGTCCATTGAGCAATGTTGCACATTAGATGAATAATGTGGAATGGCACGTTTTATTCTTGAAAAGAAAAGAAAAATTAACATCAAACAGTTTTGCCATGTACAAGAGAGTGAGTTGGGTTTGGTAGAAGACCAAGTTGGCACACTTGGCGACCATTTACACCGTGTTATCTTGGAGCAGTGATCATAAAATTCATGATTCATAAAATCTGCACCAAATGGTAGGTCAGGGGACCCCCTTCCCCCGTAGAAGGAATATGGTATGTTTTGTGTCGTTAGCAATGTTGCCATATGGTGTTGCAAATTCACTAGGTACTCCTCTTTCCACAAGAAAGTTAAATGTACTTTCCCTTTGTTGTAAATTTTGATCCACATCTTTGACTCTTTCTGCCAACATGGTTTCATAATGATTTGGTTACTGCTGTTGCATCACTTGGATAAACAAAAATAAGAAGAAAAGGGAAAAAAAAGGTTCTTTTGGTTTAGATGAGAGAAAGAACAGTGGAAACAAATAAATTGAATGTAAAGGTCTTTTTTTTATGTGTGTGGGAATCTAGTTCTGATGAAATAGATTGCATTTATTAGTCCATGATTCATTGAATCTCAACTTGTTGATGTTTCTCACTCTGACTATTTCTGGAATGCTCAACTTGTTGCTTGCTTATTGCACTCTTTACCTATTTTGGAATGAGTGAAAATTATTAGGAATCTTCCAGGGAGGACCCCAAATTTCTCTGTTTTCTCAGATCTGATATTTTTTCCTAACTCTAAATATCTCTTCCAGGGAGGACCCAACTTAAGGATGCAGAAGAGTTAAAGGAAATTTATTTGATTAAGGTCATGTTTAAATACATTTTTTTTTTAAAATAGAAAATAAAAATGTAAAATGTATTGTAAATATTAATTAAGTAGGAATAAACTTAAAAGACAACTAAAAATTTCTTACAAAAGAAGCATGTTCCTGAGATATTTATTACCAGCAAAATGAGGAATAACATCACAGATCCTTAAAACCAGAGAAGTGTCAAACTTGGCAAATTTCTTCTATAAGTGATTATTAAAAACATTATCTTTCCAGTCAGTCATTTGTTATCATTATCTATCTTGAATTTCATCTCATTTTTCTGATAAAATGTAATATATCTTGCGTTTTTTTATCTTTTTCTCTAATAGACAAAGAGAACAAATTATTATCTGTCAAATCAATCATATTTTTTAAAAAAACTAATATAAATAATAAAAAAAAATATAAGAAAGAGTATGTCTTATTTTATTATCAATTCTTAACTTCCAAAATATATGAGAACTGATTTTAGTATTACAAAATTTTTCATTCTATAAATAAATAGTGTTAGGATCAAGAAGGTATAACTCAAAGTCCTAAAATGTTGACAGTAACTAGGTTATCTTTTCTTATCAAAAACAGTGGTAGCTATTGTTGGTATTCAAAGTATTGCAAGTAGACCAAGATTGAGTTGTGAGTGCATCTAGAAAAGTGAAGAAAGCAATGCAAGTAGGAGATGTTGGAGTATGGTACAGTAGCATAAGAGCAGCACAAACAGATCAAAATAGTGCTCTTTCTGCATGATTCTGTGTGATCAAATAATTAAGCAACCTTTTACATCTTTAGGATTCGAATGAAACGATTGATATGTTTGTGTGACATGTCACAACTGTCCATGGGTAATTCAACAGTCAAAATTTGCTTCACTTAGACTTTTTTTTTCAAACCAAAGTTGTCAAACCGTGTTAAGATAAATCAGAACACTGTCATTTGACAGTGAGAGACAATAATTCCTCAACCCTTTGTTTGATTATAAACTCTTATCAGAAAAATAGGTTGTATTGGAAGAGTAAGACCCTTTCACATTACTATTTAATCATAAATTATCATATGATAAATTGGTTGATTTTTATAATAATTAGTTAAACTTTATATTAAAAGTAATTTTTGACTAATCTATTATTTGGTTTCTTTTATACATCAATCATGGACATTACAAAGCTATTCAACTGAATTATTTTTGAAACATGTCTGGTAATGGTAAAAAGTGGATAAGTAAAAGAACAAAGTGAAAAATGACATATTTTACTGTGTTTTTTCTATCTCATTTTCTTCCATAGTTCCCATTACAGTCATATCATGAAAATATTGGCTGTAGCTAGTTTAAAACTCAAATTTTAATTCATCTAAAATACAATTTTATTTAGCAAGATTTGAGAATTTTATTGCAAAACTTAAATATTAATTCAGAAAAAGCTTGGGATAAACACATATAAATCTTTGATTAACCAGATAAGACTAGTTTTTACAAAAAATCAACACTTCTATTTTTTTATGATTATCAAATTAAAATTACATTAAATATAAAAAATTCTCAAATAATAGAACTTGGTGGATATGTATAAGTACCCGCAAAGAAAAATTATAGTATGGATATTTATCCACCAAAATTTTATATATGGAAATTGACTGTTTAATATATATTTTTTAAAATAAAATTATTTTTATACATATAATATTTTTTTTCTTTACAAATGAAAAAATCATAATATATTTTTAATGTTCTGAAGTTAAGTTTGAAAATCCTAATTTCTTATTATATGTTGTGGTGTCGTTTTCAAGTTTAGTGGTTGAAAAATGTCACTGATGAATTATCTGAAAAAAATTCATGTTTATAATTAGTATATGACTGATATTTTTGTTTAATTGAACTATATGTAAGGAAACGAATTAATTTGGGCAAGGTATAGAGATATCGATTATGAAACATTTGTTTCTAAAATAATAATGTTAAAATAAATACTTAAAACCTAACCCGAATTCCTATTAATGACATTTTTATAATTATATTTTAGTTTATATGACTGAAATAAATGGTTAAAAATTCAGAATAAAGTTCTATTTTTTTGGTGAGTATGATTTGAATATCCCAATGTCACTTTCGTTTTATAAGAAAAATATTATTTTGTTATGTTGGGAGATTGACAGTTTCATGTCCATAATTATGCGATCATGCCAATGCCACGTCACAGAAACCGAGGTTCTTCTATTTATGCTAAGCTAAAGAATTTAAACAAATGTTTTTATTTTTGTACGATTCAATTTATAATAAGTAAATACTTTAATACATATCTAATATTGAATTTAAATACAATTTTAGCTTCTCTATTTTGTTTTATCCATAATTTGACATCTTTATTTTAAAATAGAAACAGTTTATTCTATATTAAAGAAAAATCACAAATTTTACTTTTAGAAAAAGAAAAATCACAATTTTCGTTCAATTTTTAATTTTTTATCTATATTTATTTCTTATATTTAATTAATTAAATTACTTTTTGACAAAATTTTAAAGTAATTTATATAACTACTTAATATTTTCTATTTTATTGATCATTTAGGAGAAAAAACAATACTTTAAGTATAAAATTAATGATTCATTCGTTTTAAATTAAAAGGAATATACTTTTTAAATAGTGTAAAATTGTTCGATTCGACAAATTAGCTCTAATTACCATATGGCGTGCTTGAAAATATTGGTATATATGCCTCACAATGAAAACAAAGACAGGTTAGGTGTTCTTGGTATCAAAATATAATTGGTGATAATCCCATTCCCCTTAATTATGATTGAACTCATTGTCTTGTTATTAATGCTCAAATTAATTATATCATTCTTTCTTTAATGCCTTGTTTGTTTTTTTAGATTCAATGCCAGATAAAAGATGTGTCAATTTACATGATGATAGGTGATTGAAGGGCTGAAAAGTGAATTAACAATTTTCAGGTGATAAGAGTTGTGTGTTAATCGGTAAACAAAGTATAAAAATAAAAGGTAATTTCTAAAAATGACTCAAAGGGCAATTTGAACCATAAAAAATATAACTACTTTTTTTTTTTACCTTCTATCAAATTAATCGTAAATTTATTCTCACTTATCAAAACAAGCTTATAATTTATACTTTCTTTTTTTTCAATTCTTTTTCATTCTTTCACCTTCAATTATCACACGTAAACACAAGTTTATCTTAATTTAAGAAGTAAAATAGGTTAAGTGACCAACACCTTCAATTCTTAAAAAAGTGTTTCGCATTATTTGAGAAAGAGACAAGGATTTATGAGCTACTTTGACCATAATCTGAGTTAATGTCACAATTTGACGTACTTTAAAGTAACATGTTTGAGTCTTCTAATTACACCCACTACATGCCAACACGTAGCCAAAAAAATGGACGTTTGAGTAGATTCAAATGCATAAATACCAATGATGCTACAAATTGTCTCCTCAGGTTTTTAAAATCATAGGAAATTTAAAATGTGTGAAATTTTAACTATTATAATTAATTTCCTTCCTTTTCAAAATATTTAACTTAGCTAAAATAAATTAAATTTATTGTAGCTTAAATTCCTTTTTTGAATTAAATAATTCGGTTTCCACCATATTTAAAATTTATAAAAGATTATTTAAAATTGATATTTCAGTATAGTTATTGAAAGGAAAAAAAAAAGCACGAACCAATATTTAAATAATAAAAAATTTCAACGATTAATTGTATAATTTTCATGGATAAACAATAACTATAAAATCAAATTCCAAATACTTAGTACTTTTATTTCAATATAAAAATGTTGCCTAATTAGAAAATAAATAAATATTAATTAAAAATAAAAAAGTAGAACAATTAAGTCCTCATTTGACAAAGATGAAAGGAATAAGTTAGATGAAGATAAAATTGATAAGCGAAAATGAATAACAAAAAAAGTAGAAATTAAAAGTGTTTGGTTAAAGACAAATAAATGAACGAATGAAAATAACAAGAGGATAATATAGCAGGCCTCACCCAAATTCCCCTTATAGATATGAGATATTTTTGAAACACTTAAAGCCATATGTATAATATAAAATTTAAGATTCTAAACTTCAAATAAGACAACATTCATTCAACCAGCAATGAGCCTTAAATCTCAAAATCCTTTCCAACTGCACTATTAACTCGTTTATAATTTATAATCATTAAAAAAAGCTAAGTCATTAAACTAACTATAACACATTTTAACAATGATTACCAATCACACACACGTACATTTTGTTTCTGTACAATCAATCACTTACATGTGCATTATTTTTTGTTCTTCCACAGGACTTGCTGAGAGAATAGTACTCTCCTCAATGTCAGTCAATGACAAGTTGTTTTCTAACCTCCATCATAGTTTTCATTTTTTTTTTTAATTTGAATTTATTTAAAACTTTAAGGCATCTCCAGAAATGTGAAAAATTAATCAATGATATTTCTGCATTGGAATAATTTTCTGGTTGCAACATTCCTGTGAAGTACACTTTCAAAAATATTAATACAGAACTTGAAACAACAGGGCCTTATTTCATTTTCATGTAAATTCAGCATTTAAATTTACCATAAGTATGAAAGAATACAGAATAAAAATGGATATTATTAAGGTCCACTACAGTAGATTTTGCCTGAAAAATCTGGAACAAATGTTGAATGGCATTAGCAGGTACCGTCCATATAATCTACCAGCAATTCCTGGACCATGCCTCTATCTGGCATCTTCCCTGCGGCTCCATATATAGGTGCCAGGCCTCCACTTATTGGACCTGGATTCTCTTTCACCTGAAATTGGAAAGAAAGAAAAGAGTGAAACACAAAATACAAATACTATTGAATGTATTGTATTATCAACCAGTGAACTGTTAAATCATCTGCCATCTGTTATCTGCAACCATCCTCTACTAAAACTCCATATAAAATGTAATAAATGATTCATTTATTACTGAGATAAGCAACTTACAGTTTTCACAGATTCCTTCAAATCATTGAGAAAGTCTTCAACAATTGGCACATGTTGTAGTGTAACACAGATGTGGAGGCTGATTCAGACACACATGAAAATATATCTTCAGTTTCTCCGAAGTGAACATCATATGTACTAGAAATTTAATGATGGAAATATGGACAGTGCCGCCCCACTAACACCCCAATCTCAAAAGCCCTACCTGTTGGGTCTCTGTAAGGCATTCAAATGCCACCCTTTGGATGTCATAACATCATTGACTTCAAATATATCCAGAACATCAGATCCAAAAGCCACGATTGTCATGTCGGGTTTTCCAACAATAAACAACTCAGCAATCTCCTCTATGCTGCAGATATAACATGATCATTACATTCAAAACTTTATACAAGGCACAACATGACAGTTTATTCAGTATCTCACCCTTTCTGTATTCTTCTTGACCCTTCCATAATTGCTTTTGTATTTTTCAAGTAACCTGAAGAACATAACACACCAGAAATTGGCCGTACATCAGACATTTGGATCAGAATTAGCAGAAAGGGAAATCAAAGTATTATGTTGAAGCAGAACAAAGAGGTTGTGGACAATAAGTAACCTTCTTTCCCTAGAGAAATCATTGCTGCCCACGCACCCGCAATTAGACTTCCAGGCCTACTTCCAGCTATGGTTGGAGACACATACAACCCACCAGACCACTCAGTAACTGTGAAGTTGACAATTACTAATTAGTTGAAAAATAGTAAGGGAATTATTCCAAGGAAGAAACAAAAAGATTTCCCCAGAAAGATACATGACTAGCCCCACTATCTGTTACCAAAAAATTAAAGACTAGCTCCTGTCTTAAGTTAATGTCACTATCTATCATCTTTCCCTTTCCTTGCAGGTTGTATACATGCAGAAGCACATTACAAAAATAACCCCAATTGCAACGAAAAAACATTAATCAGAATCAAATAGTAAACTTACCGGCAACAAATTGATTCTGCACAGTCCAGAAGACAAAGAAAATACTTTAGTAATCAGCTACAAGTAAATCAGCAACTAATTTTCCAATAATAGAAATTCATGTAGTAGAGAAGGTAATCGATATAATAGTAATGAAAGGGAGGGAAGGAGGAATAGAGATAAAAGAGCATTACGATATATTTATAGAACTTTCAACTGTTAGAATAGAAGCTCCCATGACAACAGCCATGAGCAAAACCCACATGGTCAAATAGATACTTTACGTTGCAAAAAAAGATGGTTTACACTTTCTTAAATAGTTTTCTAATCACACAATCAGAGAGATGTCCCACACAAACAACACAAATACTTTTTGTTAATACGTTTTCCTATAAATCAAATTTCATATGTTCACAAGGTCAGTAAACTTGAAATTGTTTTGATTCCAATAAAATTAAGAGTTGTATGTGAGATGCACTATGAGAGGGGTGATTTTAAAGAATATCCATATGAAAAATGACGTACTTGAATTTCAGTTATTGATAATTGTTTAATGTTTATGAGCCAAAGGACTTGCCCTGTTATACAATTCGTCTTTTATCTCCTATCTCTATAATTGTATTCAGAAAAATAAACTTTTTTCTCTAATATCCATAAGAAAGAAGAAATGCAAGAATATTTCATCTACCAACTCTTCATGATTTCCTAAGGAATGTCCATCGTGCTATAAGCAAAAGCCAACAGAAATGATGAGTCAGACTCTAGGATGCAAGATATCATCTGTAAAATGTCCCTTTGACCAGAAAATAACTTGAGTTTGTGGTAGGAACACCCAATTAATCAAATATGATATGCTAATTGCTATTTTCATAGTATTGATGGAAATCAACTCAAGGAAAGAAAAAAAAAAAAGATTTTGAAAGAAAGTATACTTTCTGAACATTAGAAGGTGTCATATTCTGTGAGATGTTTCCAGAAAATTTGCACAAATTAACAGTAAAAATATATTCGGGTATAAACTAAAAAGACTACAAATAATTTATCAGTTACTGCCATAAGCATTTTGAGTAAAACATTGCCTTACCTTCCTGATTTCATGGTTTCTATAAAGAACTACACTTGTTCCTTTGGGAGCTAAACCATATTTATGTACATCCACTGATATTGAAGAAACCCCTTTAACAGAAAAATCAAAAGGTGGAATGGGGTACCTGGGAAAGAGAAGGTTGAACATGAATTAAATTATGCTGAAAAGAAATAACAACAAGCGCTACATAAAATTTCCAATATAACAGAGCCTCTTTCCCCACTTTGTAATACCAAAACAAAGTAATACCACACTAAGAATGTAATACCAAATCAAGGCCAAGGGAAGACACAACAACATCGAATGATGGTTCAGTAATGTAAAATAAGTCATGCCAACTATACCCAAGCTCACGAGCAAATGGTAATACGAAGCCACCAAGGCAAAGGTCCACATGGAAACAAATACCAAAGCTTGATGCCAGATGACCAAGTTCCTACGGAAGAAATTGGCAAATTTTATGCATTTTGTAACTGAAAGAAAGTTGAACTTACATTCTTTTTCAGCATTAGATGAAAAAACTTACTTCGATGGGGTCAATTATTCCATGAGGAAACCCAGGAGCAGATCCAACAATCTGGTTTACATGACAGTCAGTTTCATTTGGCAATAAGAATTTAGTATATCAGCAGTTTGCATACCGAATAAATTCCTATAGCAAGAATTCTGAATCTTTCAAATAAGAAAAAGAAAAAAGTACATACCAAGATGGTATTTTTGTTAATATGGCGTCGAATTGCTTTCACATCCGCTTTAAAATTCTTGTCAACTGGTACACGCCATAGTTTGATATTAAAATACTGTGCAGCCTTGTCATATGCTGAGTGTCCAGACACGGGAATAATCCTATAATTTTGTAGTTTAAAAACATATTAAAAATGATAATTTACCAAGTATATAATGATGCATTATTGGTGACATACATTTCAGGTCTTGTAATTCCTTTCTTAGATTTCATATAGTCACGAGATGATTTGATAGCTAATAATATACTTTCAGTCCCGCCTGATGTCATGTTGCCACATACTTGTCCGCCAGAACTATTTTCCTTACTGCCAAGAAGTGCCGCTGTCATTGCAACCACTTCTGCTTCAAAGCGTCCAACACTCTTGAATACATCCAAATGCAGGGGATTGGTATGTGCAAACCTGAAATGCCATCAATGTGAATTTTCAATACATGAATACATCAATATCAGCAACCAAGCTAATGGGCATGACTATGACCTTAAACAATATCACAAATTCCAATTGAAAGCAAAATATTCTATACTGCAAGTAACTTCTGTGCCTCAACATTAATTGATGCCAAAACTTATTTTGAAACTTGTCTATGAGACTCAGAAATATATAGAACTAGTCCAGATTATGACCTAAGCATGTAATGATCTGAGTAGCAAAGAGGAATCATGTTTAGTTCTGAGTGGCAAAACTCGAAGTATTAACCAAGTAAATGACAATTGTCAATCAGTGTACTAAACATTCATATTAACACAAACATAAAATACAACTGCAAACTCTGTAGTGTCTTACTAACATTGAGCATGCCTCATTTATCACAGAAAAATGTTCATCAGATTCACTTCCTCCAATGTAGCTGCAAGAAATAAACAATAAATACGTTAGAAAAATACAGAACTCATCAGACTAAGTATTACTAGCATACACTGTACCGGAGCATCCCAAGAACAAATACTCAGAATTTAACATTTTACCAAAATTACTAACATACACTGTACCGGAGCATTTGCCTTGCCAGACCGGATCATTAATTTTTTCCTCTTTCATTTTCTCAATGACTGAAATCCCTAATCCTGTGCTTGGCAACTCAGTATTCCAACCTACTCTTTTAGATTTGCTATCAGATTGCAACTTATCCACCACCTGAGTTCAATTATCAGATTAATAAGTAAATCAGTTACCAATGATGATGATGATTCATGATTTAAAAACAGCAAAAAATTGTTAAACAAAGTATACTCGTACGAATTGAAATCAGTGTTTGGATTTGACATATAATGACACTGGACAAACTCAATCAGTTTCTTTACCTCAAGCACACAAAACTCACATATTAGTTCTCAATACAATTTTGCTAATGAAACATATTCATGAACTTAATTCACCTCCATTTTTACCCCCATACCAAACTGACCCTAAGAATGAATGTAAAGCAACAAAGTTCTTATGAAAAACCATTTCCACCCCAAATTTTAAGAGGATAACAAACTAAAAGTACTGAAAATATGACATAACAAATTCTGCTGTGATATTTCATCGCAGGGAGATATGGAGTAGAAAGCATTGAATCGTTTTAAAAACTCAATTCCGTAATTATCCCTTATCCTCTCTAACATTACCTCTTTTCTCTTCCATTTCGTCATTGTAACAAAAAAATTAACCTAACCGGGCCTCGTGATAAAAAATGGAATGAACTGATACAAAATTCTCCGATCTCGAAAAGTTTTAGCAATCTCAAAACCACAGAAGCTGAACTAACCACTAATCTGATAAAAAGACATATGCAAAGTGAAAAAATATCTAATGAAACTAAACTCATTGCCACTAAAACCACAACAAAACAAAACCAGTGCTCGATGAAAGAAACAACGCGCATGCATGCGAAGTTGACTCCACACACACGGCAAAAACCAAACCAAAGCCCAATCGAATCCAATTCAATAGAATCACACGGGACCAAACCTTCTGTTTTTCAGCATCTATGTAACCCTTCACGCCAGGAACCAATCTGCGAATTGAACCACGGATCACGCATTAGATTAATCAAAATCACACATAAATAATATAAATAAATATTAATATTAATTTGTGAGATATAGCATTGCATGGAGTGGTGTTTTGTACTTGACGGCGTTCATGATAAACCCTAGGAGTGTGGCTTTGAGTCCGTTCTCGGAGAGGAGGCGTAAGAATGAGCGAAGCGAGTGAGCGAGAAGGAGAGAGAGGAGAGGAACGAGAAGCAGAGCAAGCGGTTCGTATTGAGAGAGGAACGAATTCGCAGAGACTCTGAAGCGAGAGATCGAAGTAGAAGAAGAATCCATTGGAATCGGCGAGAACGAAGGAAGGTGCCAACGGAGAAGGAAGAGAAAACGATAGTAGAAGAAGACAGAGAGAAGACAGAGAAAGAGAGAGAAGAGTAGAATATTATATACTGTTCAGTGTAGTTTGTTTGGTGAAAGAAAGAGATAACAATGGTATCAGGTTGCGTGGACAAATGGGATTTGTGTTGCGTGGCGTGACATAAAACATCGTTTTAAGGTAAAAATGTCTCACTAATTTCAATTAAACATGTCTTTCACAATCATCTTGTTTGGTTTTGTTTGACCCACTGTTGAATTTTTTTTCACCTTCATTAATTTCTATTTGTTCTATGTTTATGTTCATACATTAATCTCTATTTGTTCTATGTTTATGTTTATAGTACATATTGTTCTATGTTTATGTTTATAGTACATATTGTTCTATGTTTATGTTTATAGTACAATTTGTAGGTTTTTGTCAAGGTTGTTGATTTCACGTTCAACATGAGTTTTTTTTTTTTTTTTTTTCTTCAATTCATTGAATATTTCAAATTATTATTCTTGATCGAAAATGTGTTAGTTAAATACAATGAACCTAATTAGTTATGTTATCGTAACTCCTCTTTATAACGGCAATAAAAGGCATTAAATAAATTATAATAAAAGGCATTAAATAAATTATAATTGTATGTTTTTTTATATTTTTAAAAAACATTTTAATTCGATGGAAAAAATTAGACTTTTAATTGTTAATTATTTGAGACAAATTCTTACTCCACCCCATGCCTTTTTTCTACACCCCCATATAATATTTTAATTTCATAAGTGTCCTTAATAAAATAAGGTAAATGCCCCTCTCTTAATAAAACAGTCTCCTTATCTCTTCCTTCCCTTCCGAGCACCACCATTCGCGAACATCACTGTATTTTCTCTCCAATATTTTGTCCACGGTGTCATTTTCTCTCCAATATTTTGTCTACGGTGTCATTTTTAAACGTTTGAAGGGTGATTAAACAGTAGGGAAGACATTCCGACGTGTGCAGTGTTTATTGAAGATAAGGAACAACGAAGAGGTAAGATTTTTGTATTTGATGGATTTTTTTAAGTTTCTAAATGGGCACCTGGATAAGGCATCCGATTCTCTTTTTTTGAAATTTGAGAACCGGACACCCAGACGTCCGATCCGTAAAATGAGAACCAAATGTAGTGGAGGGGGTGTCATTCGATGTGTATGATGTGAACCGGATACCACCCCATCCGGTTCTCAAAAGTTAAAAGAAATTGCAAACCGGATGGGTACTGGGTTGACCTCATCCGGTTCTCATATTCAACAAAAACAACGAACCAGATGAGTCCATCCGATTCTCATATATGCAGATCGGGAAAAACACAAATTTGTCGTCGACAACCCCCCAAACCCTAAATGAACTACTCTAATCATCAATATCACCTACTAGTTGCTAATAAACATCACAAATTGCTTATCTAATGTTTCTTTGAATGATTAATTGAAGATTTTGAAGAAACGAAGGAATGGGACGCGAGAGGGAAAACTGAACCGGACGATAGAGATGTTAATCGGATGGAGGAAGAATTTGTCCCATTAGAGGCACACCGGAGAGCTTGGACAAATGGCGGCAGTCACGATCACTTAGAAGAATGACGACACACTTTGAGAGGATTAAGTTTTGTAAATGTGAGAATCGAATGAGATATTGGCCATGCAAATAGAAGTGAATGGGATGAAGACTACTTCTATTTTTGCCACATTTAAGTAAAGGGTATAATGGACATTTCAAATTTGGTATGGGTTACCGGAAGAAGGTATGAGAGTAGAGAAAGAATTTGTCTTACTTTGATTGAACCAAATTCCTTATAATTGCGAAAACAATTAATATCTATTCTATAAGATGTAGACAAATTTATTCATTAAAATAAAAATAATAATGAGTGCAAAATTCGTATTTTTTTAAGGACAACTTTCATACCTGTGTATACTACTAATGTATACATGTGATAGAAAAAAAGTTACAGTAAATAGAAAAAAAGTTACATGTATAAATACTGTGACAATAACATTAAATGTCATATTCATGTATAACTTTAACTTTTTGTCCTCTAATCTTATTTAATTAATTTAATTAAATAAAAAGTATTTTACAAATTTTTAAAATATAAAGTAAACAGTGTAATCCGTAATTGATTTTGTAACTTAATCTCGAACTTAATCTCGAATTGCTTTTCATGAAAGTTTTAATTTTTTGTTCTTAATCTAGTATATAGCTAAATATTAACTAATTTACTTAATTATATTATTTTTCTTGTAACATTTTGTTTTTAAATAATTATATTATTTATTTTATTACTGTCAACTTGTATATTAAATTCCTATCTTAAAAGTATTTGGTATCTTTTATCTTGAAAGTATTAACATTGAAAACAAATCACATATTTTTTCTAAAAATATTGAAAATAACTAAAATAAAAATAATGATAAAAATAAATAATAATAATAATAATAATAAAAACATTAATTTAAACAAAATTTATTGAAAGAATTATATAAAGAAACCTTGTCATGTAAGAGACAAAAATAAATAAATAAAAGATAATAAGAAGTTTTAAACCTTTTAAAAAATACTTGTAACTCTATGTCATTCTAATTGATAAGATAGATTAATTCTTTTATATTAATATTGGTAAATTTATATTTAGTTTGTTAACTTTTTTATTTATTTGAATTACATGTTAGTTTCTTTTCTTTGTTTTTTTTATTTAATTGATTTCAAATCATATTTTGTTTATTGATTTATAATCTACAGTTCGGACTTAAAACCTCCAACAATCAGGCCGAATACGAGGCCCTGATAGCGGGACTAGAGTTAGCCCGTGATATGGGGCCGAAGGATGTCATCTGTAAAACTGATTCACAGTTGACAGTGGGGCATATAACCAGAGAGTTTCAGGTCAAAGACCCATTGTTATTAAAGTATTATCACAAGGTAAAGTCATTGATGAAGACCTTCTCGATGGCCAAGGTCGAACATGTTAAGAGAGAACGAAACGCCCGAGCAGATATGCTATCCAAGTTAGCCAACACCAAAAAAAGAAGTCATCAGATATGTAGTACAACAATTTTTGAAATCACCTAGTGTAAGCAAGGAGGAATTTGTTTGTTGCGTGACAGAAAGGAAGGAGGCATGGTTCGAGCCCATACGAGGCTACCTCACCACAGGACAATGCGAAAAAGAAGATGAATGACTAATGCGAATGAAGAGTAGTCGATTTACAATGGTAGGCACAGAGCTGTACAGGAGGGAATATGCTTGCCCATTATTGAAATGTGTCACCAAAGAACAAGCCCAATACATACTGGAATAATTACATCAGGGAATGTGCGGCCTCCACACAAGATCAAGAAACACCCTTTCTAGGATTCTGAGAGTCGGGTATTATTGGCCAACTATGGAAGCTGACTGCGCAGAATACTCCAAGAAATGTGAAAGGTGCCAAGAATTTGGTAATCTCATCCATACCAAACCGGAAACGTTGCATAGCATTATGCCACCATGGCCATTTGCAATGTGGAGAATGGATATTGTAGGCCCTCCCTCCGAGAAAAGGACAGTGCAAGTTCCTCTTGGTAAGAGTTGACTACTTCACGAAATGGATTGAGGTCGAACCCCTGACAACCATCACAACAACAAAAGTCAAAGGATTTGTATGGAAGAACATCATTTGCAGGTTTAACATCCCACATACCATAGTATCCGACAATGAGAGACAATTTACAGACCATACCTTGATGACCTACTATGAAGGACTGGGCATTCACCATATAACCAGCTTAGTCGAACACCCCAGACGAACGGTCAAGCAGAGGCCGCCAACAAAGTGATCCCAAAAGAGCTGAAGAGAAAACTGGGAGTAGCCAAGCGTAGGTGGCCAGAAGAGCTGTTGGAAGTATTGTGGGCATATCGTTGTACACCTCAGTCCACCACAGGAGAAACACCATACAATATGGTATATGAACGGATGCAATGATACCTGTTGAGGTGGGAGAACTGACCATACGGCGCCAGTTGGAACACACGAGTCTTAATGATGAAAGCTTGGCAACCAGTTTAGATGTGATCAGCGAGCTACGAGACAAAGCCCAAATCAGAAAGCAAGCCAGTAAAACCCGAGCAGCAAGGAGATGCAATACCAAAGTGAAACCAATGAGCTTCCGCCCAGGAGACTTATGTGGAGAATGCGCAGCGAGGCAAGAAAAAATGACAAGTTTTCGACTAACTGGGAGGGTCCTTTTCGTGTGGCAGCAATGGCAGGGAAAGATGCGTATCGCTTGGAACGTCTGTCCGGACAAGCCATTCCGCAAACCTGGAACGCAACACATTTGAATTTTTATTTCAGTTGAATGAATGTACAAGGGGTACTCTTTCCTTAACCAGTGTTTTGTCCCTAAGGGTTTTCATCGACAAGGTTTTAACGAGGCCCTAATAGTTAATTATAATATGAAAGTTATCTCGAGCCTTAATCGCCTCGAAAAAATGTTGCATCATCATTCCTACCTCCCACAATAGCCAAAGAATGAATTAAAAAGCGCTTAACGGTCACTCCTATGTGATAGTCATCTCATTACAGCATAACCGATATATGTCCGGAGCCATTTCACTCCAAGGTAAAACTCTAAGTTAAAACCGAGCAGTTCACTCCATGGTGAACATCACCAAGTAACTGCTCGTAAAACATCTCAAAGGCCACAATCCTCGGGCAAGACGTCCGATAAAGAAGCAATAACGATCCAATAACATCGCGACTACTTATAAAATTGCAATAATAAAATAGGAGTCAAACGTTAAAAGTGAGTCAGAATCTTTCATTGATATAACAAAATACATCCCGATTAGAGGTTACAACCATCGAGTCTAAGTTGCTTACAGAAACTATACAAAAAAATGGTTTACAAGCAAAAAGAGAAAAGCGAACAAGTCTTCCATCATTCCTCCCAGCACCATCACCCTCCTCTTCTTCCTCTTCCCCGTCATCCTCGCCTACAGTCTCCTTGGGCGTGGGATCCTCAGCAGCAGTAGGTATGTCTTTGATGGGTACCAGGCAACCATTGAAAATATCCTTATTCGGATCCATGTTGTTTTGCTCTGGCACACCCTGGCGAACAACTTGGCCAAAAGCCTCCTTATGTAAATCAATTACATAGTCCTTCAAGTCATTAAGTTCAATCTCTAGTTGCGCCTTCTCGAATACTGCTTCGTCATGAGCTAAAGTGGCTTCGGAAAGGGATTGTTCAAGTTCTCCGACATCGGTCGAGAGCCTCTCATTTGATTTTTTTTCACCCCTTCGGAATAAGTTCTTAAAGCATCATTCTCTTGTTCCACTTTCTTTAAATTCAGTTCAGCAGTCCGAAGCAGTCCGTAGAGCCTCACCCAGGGTAGTGTTCGCCTCGCGAGCTTCCTTGAAAGATTGAGTTGAAGCTGACAACTCCTCTTTTATCTTTGCCAGCTCGGCTACACCGCCCTTTAATACATGGGCCCTGATGAGTTTGGTTATAGCAAGAGAACAACTGTGCATCTCCAGGCAGGTGTTAACCAAATCAATAGTTGAACACCCACTCAGGACCTTCTTCTCTGCAGTTGAGAGGGCAACACTAGTGCCTTTGGCAAAATTAAGGTTCGAGCCAAACAACCGGTCCACCAGACCCTTATCAGCCTCAACGAAGTCTTTGCTGGAAGAAGGTGCACTCAGCCGAGATCTCTTCGGGGAAGGCTAGGAGGATGACTCTTTTTTGTCTTTTCCCTTCTTCTCATCCTTGAACTTATCCTTGGACTTGCGTTTTCTTTTCTCAGAATTTGGAGGAGGAGGAGCTTGGTCAGAAAAGGGGGCGTGAATGTTAGTTGTGCTCCCACCGACAACCTTCTCGGTGGCGACACGATCTTCCTTTATTTTCTTTAAACGATCAAGATAGGCAGGTCCCAGTTAAGCCATTACACCTGCTATACAATATATAAATTCAACAGAGTTAAAAATCGAGACCATGATGGTTTAATAAAAACGAAACATACCATATAAATCTACCCAGTGGTGCGAAGAAAGATAACGCTTAAGAATGGAGCGGACATTGAGCTTCCAAGGGAGCTGGTCCATTATTTCAAACATTCTCTTGTCGTCCTCGGTCGCGGGAGACCTCGACCAAGATTGATGATAGTGGACAGGATCCCGGGTCCAGTACAAAGGAAATTTGGGAGTATCCCCATCAAAAAAATAATGCCTATTGACGAGAGTTATGACAAATTTGAAAAAAAAATCCTTAAAATATTTATAAGAAGGGGAGAAGGGCGTGAAAAGAATGTTATGAGACTGGCTAATTAATGAAACCCACTTGACAGGATAGGAAGGGCGGGTACTGTAATATGAAAGAAATACGTGGGGAGAAGGGTGAAGATGGAACATCTCGGCAAGAAGCCGAAACGCTTGAAGTGACGCCCAAGAGTTAGGATGTAACTGCGTAGGCGCCACGTTCAGCGCGCGCAATACGCTCGTCGTAAACTCGTCAAAAGGAAGACGGATGTTTGAATCAGTGAACATGCAGAGGCATATATAGAAAAAGTCATGATCGTGACCTTCTCGACCATTACACACATTATCTATCGGAGTGCAACGTTCAGCGAACAACTCCGAACTCGTTTTGAAGTAAACATGGGCACTGCTGCAGCATAGGTAGTAACCATGGATAACCACCTATATCTAGAAAACCGACTAGTAACCAGAGAACTCGCCCACTCATATCCTTGGCGGCGAGGCAAATTGCTCTCGGCAATCTTAGACGGGAGCATGCCAATGGCAGTAGGCTGCTCAAGTGCCTCGTCGCGATCATCGCCATACACCTCCTTGAATATAAGGGGCAAATCCCCGAAAACTCTTGACCTCACCCTAACGCTCGACGAAGAACTACCAGTAGACTCAGAGAAACCAGACAAGGACGACATCTTTACCTCTCGGAATGAACGCGCTGCACCTAGCCACTATGATGTTTTCAGGTTGTCGGATATCGGAGAACAAGAGGAAGACACGTGAAATAATCCGTGGCCCCAACACATCTATTTATAAAATAAGCTCCTCTCCCACGAAAAGGTGAACAGTACACGATCAACTTCCTACCGTCAGATCAAAAACGGCACACACCCCCAACAGGACACCTCATGTCAAGGTAAACTTTCCCGCTCAAAAATAAAATAAAAAGGAGAAAATAAGGAAGGACAAAAGGTGTACTAATTAACTACGCTCAGCATTCGGGGCATCCGAAAAGTCGCAACTTTGAAAAACAAACCTTTTCGCTTGTGTCGTCGCTCAAGCTTGGGGGTCAAGTGTACCATTCGGCTTAGAACGACCTCTTGTCGCCCTGAGATCGCCAGTCCACAAATCATAGGCGAGTACCTAAAAGCATCAGGTTGAGAAGTATGCTGCTTACGAAAAACTTAAAACCACATGCTACCTTTGTGAAGTCAGTCTGCAAAAAGCTGACATAACATAAGTTTTAAGTTAAATATGAATCCTATAACCGTGAACTTACTTGGGTGTCGGAGTGTAATCGCAGGCACACCTCCCAAGTCGAGTGGGCGGACACCAATCGGATAAAGTAAGCTTGGAAGATCAGCACAGAGTAGGCGGTGAGTAATAGGGGGACAAATAACTTAGAGAGAAGCCTACTCAAGAAAAAGGCGGAGACCATTCGGTGATCCTAACCTTGTCCGGAGGGTCCCTCAGATCTGTGTAAGAACACAATCCATTCTGGATCGAACTATGTTGGATATTGTAAGGACCCTGTATCTTTGATTCAAAATTACTACTATAAATGAATCAAAATGAATTTGCTATTGATTATATGGAAAGATGGCTGGTAGTTGGTACTGTTGTGAACTTCCTTTCATAAAACACGAAAATCCCAACTAATGCTTGGATTTTATTGCGTAATTTGACATTGGTATATTTGAAGCTTGACGTTGGAATCATAGATTTTTGGATTGTATGAAGATGAGTTGGAATCACATTCCTCATCATTGCAACATTGTATTGAACATGGAAGTTGAGTTGGGAAAATTATGTTTGTTGCTGTTAGCTTATTTTTGCATTTTTAATTAAATAAAGCCCTATTTCTCAGGGTTGAACTAGTCTGGCAGTTAGCTATTTTTAAGTATGCATAGGTGTGCGTGACCTACTTTGTAGCCATGTACGTGGATTCAGTTTTCAACGTTTTTATGTAAAGGCTTATAAAAGTCGTATTGTTCTAATTGAATAAAGCAGAGTATTTTTTACTCACAAACAGTATATGCACAAGTTGTGCTCTGAGTTTTTTTTAACAATTGGTATCAAAGCTCCGTAAGGGGCCTGATAAAGTGTGAACCGGTGTGAACTCGAGTGAAAGGAGTGTGGGATCTGGGAGACAGTGTGAGTGCATAAGCAGAAGAAAGAAGAATGTCTGGGTTAGAGAAATTTGTTCAACCGGCCATCCAGAAATTTGATGGTCATTATGAGTTTTGGTCCATGACCATGGAAAATTTCTTACGTAGCAAGGAGATGTGGCAGATTATTGAAGATGGGATACCTGTGTTAGGTACCCACCCCACTGAGGCTCAACAAAAAGCTGTACTACGTTGAAAGACTTGAAGGTAAAAAATTACCTATTTCAAGCAATTGACAGGGAGATCTTAGAAACCATTTTGGACACAAGTACGTCCAAGATGATTTGGCAGTCCATGCAACAAAAATACCAAGGTTCAAGTCAAGCGAGCTCAGCTCCAAGCCTTGAGACGTGAGTTTGAATTACTCACCATGAAAGATGCGGAAACCATTGATCAGTATCTGGGACGCACTCTCAGTACTGTCAACAAGATGAAGTCAAATGGAGAGGTGATGGACTCAAGTACTGTGGTTAGTAAAATACTCAGATTACTCACCCCAAAGTTCAACTATGTTGTATGTTCAATAGAGGAATCTAATGATTTGAGTAAGCTAAGGCTTGATGAACTCCATGGAAGCTTACTGGTTCATGAGCAGCGAATGCAGGACTCTCAATCTGATGAACAAGTGCTGAAAATTACTCATGATAACAGATCAGAAACAGGTCGTGGACACAGTCGAGGAGATCGTGGTTGTGGAAGAGGTCGCGAAAGACAATCACTAAATAAAGCACTCGTAGAATGTTTTCGGTGTCACAAACTAGGACACTTCCAATACGAGTGCCCACGAGTGGAAAAACAGACTCATTATGCAACGTATGAGGAATCATCAGGGGTAGAGGATGAAGTACTATTGGTAGCATATGAAGCTACAAATCAATCTGTGCAACAAGAAGATTGGTTTCTTGATTCTGGTTGTAGTAATCATATGACTGGAAATAAACGGTGGTTTACCAAGATACACGAACAGGGATTGTGCAAAACCGTAAAACTTGGCAATGACACCACTATGGCAGTAGCAGCAAAGGGGGACATTCAAGTTTGTATCAATGACATCTCACATATCATCATAGATGTATATTACATACCAGAACTTAAAACCAATCTTTTAAGTTTAGGGCAACTCCAAGAGAAAGGTTTGGCTGTCTTGATTCAACATGATACCTGCAAAATTTTTCATCCAGATCGTGGATTACTTCCTCATACTAGCATGAAAGGAAATAAGATGTTTTACTTAACATCTTCAATGAACCCTCACAAATCACAGTGCCTTCATGTAAGTGACGTTTCGGAACAAGAAGCACAACTCTGGCATAAAAGGTTTGCTCATCTGAACTTTCAAGGACTGTGCACACTTGCCAACAAGCATCTGGTAACCGGTCTACCTCCTCTAAAGTCTCCCAAAGAAATATGTACCTCATGTCTCACTGGCAAACAACATAGGGACACTATACCGAGACAAAGTTCTTGGAGAGCCTTGAGGAAACTCCAACTAATTCATGCTGATGTGTGTGGTCCTATTTCACCCTCGTCTCACAGTAACAAAAGGTACATTTTGAGTTTCATTGATGACTACTCTCGTAAGACATGGGTTTACTTTCTGCATGCAAAATCTGAAACATTTAGTGCATTCAAAAGTTTCAAGGCTCGTGTGTAAAAAGAAGCCAACGCTTCCATTATCTGTCTAAGAACTGATAGAGGTGGTGAATTTACCTCTGAGGAGTTTGCAAATTACTGCAATCATCAACGGATTTCAAGACAAAAGACAACAGCTTACACTCCACAACAAAATGGAGTTGCAGAGAGAAAGAATCGCACTATCCTAAATGCAGTCTGAGCAGTCTTACATGATAAATGTGTTCCAAAATTATACTGGCCTGATGCTGTCCGGTGGTGTGTTCACGTCCAGAATCGAAGCCCATCATCTGCAATAAATCACCAAACTCCAGAAGAACTTTGGAGTGGAGTCAAACCACATGTGGGCTACTTTCGGATATTCGGTTGCATTGGTCACGTTCATATTCCAGATCAGAAGCGGAGCAAATTAGATGATAAAAGTCAACCGTGTATACTTCTGGGGGTAAGTGAAGAATCAAAAACTTACAAACTATACAATCCTATTGACAATGAAGTCATAATAAGCAGAGATGTAGTGTTTGAGGAGGATAAAAGCTGGAACTGGCATGACAATATAAAGGAATGCATGGATGATACTCGAGAAGGTGAACCCCCAACTCTAGAAGATACACCAGTAGACTCTGCCCTACATGAGCCCCCAGTCAGTCATGACACCAGTTCAGACCACTGATCAATCCTGATTCAGACTTAGAATCTCATCATCCTTCAGCTGAAGGGAGGGCAACAAGACACATGCGACCACCAGCATGGATGACCGACTATGAAACTAACCTGTCGATAGCAGAAGAGGAAGAAAGTTTACTAGCCATGATGATGTGCGAATCTGAAGATCCTCCCTCATTTGAAGAAGCCCATACAAATCCAAAATGGAGAGATGCAATGCACGCTGAAATCAACACAATAGAAAGGAACCACACCTGAGAACTCGTGGATCTTCCAAAAGAATTACGCCTATCGGTGTGAAGTGGATATTTAAGACCAAACTCAATGAAAGTGGTCAGATCGAGAAATATAAGGCCAGATTGGTGGCCAAAGGTTATGCTCAGAGGTTCGGAATCGACTATACAGAGGTTTTTGCCTCAGTCGCTCGACTTGATACAGTGCGAGTCTTACTAGCCTTGGCAGCTCAAGGCACATGGGAGGTCGTCCAACTTGACATAAAGAGTGCTTTCTTACATGGTGAACTTCAAGAAGAAGTGTTTGTCCAGCAGCCTGAAGGTTTTATCAAAAAGGGCAGAGAAAATCAAGTGTATCGGCTTAAGAAAGCTCTTTATGGGCTTAAGCAAGCTCCACGAGCTTGGTATAGCAAGATTGAAGCATATTTTGCAAAAAAAACACTTTGATCGATGCTCCAGCGACACACCCTATTCGTTAAAAGGATTCATGGTAATATTCTAATTGTTAGCTTATATGTTGATGACATAATTTTCACATTAAGAGGTCGATGCAATTAGAATTTGACATGACAGATTTGGGAAGAATGAGGTACTTCTTGGGAATTGAAGTTATACAAAGTGATGTGGGAATTTTCATCTGCCAAAGACGTTATGCTCGTGAGATGTTAGCTCGGTTCAATATGACAAAATGCAACCCTGTTCGCAATCCAATTGTACCAGGCACTGCACTATCCAAAGATGATGAAGGAACATCAGTTGATGCCACCAAATTTAAACAAGTTGTTGGTAGTCTCATGTACCTAACAGTCACCCGACCAGATCTAATGTTCGGAGTGAGCCTAATCAGCAGGTACATGGCTACTCCAAAGGCATCACATTGGGCTGCCACAAAACGTATTCTGAGGTATGTAAAAGGTACCATTGAGCACGGTATTCTATATCAAAAAGGGAGGAAAGACCGAAATCATAGCCTATAGTGACAGAACTATGTTGGGGACTTAGATGACAGACGAAGCACTTCTGGAGCAGTATTCATAATAGGATCAGGGGCTATATCATGGGCTTCGAAAAAGCAGTCAGTGGTTAGCTTATCAACTACAGAGGCAGAGTATATAGCTGCAACAGCATGTGCCTGTCAATGCATTTGGCTTCACAGAATATTACAACATCTTGGGATCGGAAAAAAGGAAGCAACCACAATTCTCTGTGATAACAACTCCACTATTCAGTTGTCCAAAAATCTTGTCTTTCATGGGCGTAGTAAGCACATTGCAGTAAGATTTCACTTTCTTAGAGATCTAGTTAATGATCACGTGGTTCAATTGAAATACTGCAGTACTCAGGAACAGGTGGCAGATATAATGACTAAGGCTGTGAAACTTGAACAATTTGAGAAACTTCGACAAATGCTTGGAGTAGTTGACGTTACTACAGTAAGCTAGAGCTTAAGGGAGGGATTGTTAGCTTATTTTTGCATTTTTAATTAAATAAAGCCCTATTTCTCAGGGTTGAACTAGTCTAGCAGTTAGCTATTTTTAAGTATGCATAGGTATGCGTGACCTACTTTGTAGCCATGTACGTAGATTCAGTTTTCAACGTTTTTATGTAAAGACTTATAAAAGTCGTACCGTTCTAATTGAATAAAGCATAGTATTTTCTACTCACAAACAGTATATGCACAAGTTGTGCTCTGAGTTTTTTTTAACAGTTGCTTTGGTATTTTTGGTGATTAAGTTGTTGTTTCTTCTATTAAAGTGACTATGAAAATGGTATCCGAGTTCTTTGTTTAAAGATTATATATACTGATTCCAATGATAGAGACAAATATAAAGACTTATTGATTGCGAATAAATTTTATTGGCAGATAGTTTTATTGGGCATATTTGACCTTATCATTTGAACCTTTAGTTTCTTGTGAAACCGTTGTGATATTCTCGTCTCATCTTCGCCCACACACTTATGCACTTCACCATGGAGTAAAAGAAAAAGAGTATGAAGCATGTTGCGTCAGAAAAACACTTATGCACTTCACCGTGGAGTAAAAGAAATAAGAGTTAAGCGAAGAAGAGTATAAAACATGTTACGTAAGAAAAAAAAGGAACCCTTAAAACCGACGAGTGAGAGGCAAACAAAGGAGTGGAGAGGACAACAGTTTTACAATTTTTTGTAAGACATAATTTGTTTCATCCGATTAATTGATTATATAAGTTATTCCTTTTTTGGGTTCTTGAGGTTTTAAAGTTAAGGTTTGTGTTTTAAGATTGTGTTTTGGGTTTCTTGTTGAAGAATGAAGTTTGGGATTTGTGAAATGTTTGAGCACCACACAGGGGTTATGTCACAACATATAGGAATATAGTAAATCCTAATTTTTGGATAAACATTTTATTTGGTGTAGACCCTAAATATATATTGGACTGGATATAAATGAAAAGGTTCTTGTCCAGTCACATAAAAATATAAATTTTTGTTGTAGTTTTTCCTAATGGATATGACTTTAAAATCCTATAAATGCATTTGTAATAGTGTTCATCTTCTTGAACATCAGATCTTGTACATACCTTTTGTAATGGTGATTTTATTATAAACTTCGACACTTACTTCTTGTACTGTCCAAATTATGACCTACATTATACAATTTTTTTTTTTAAATTCAAAAAGTACCCTTAACATTTTAATTTTGAAAGTAACTTATAGAATAGGATTATAGGATTGTTGCACGCTTCTGTCACTCTGTATATTGACTTGAGAAATCGGGAAAGAGAGGTTCCAACCAATTCGGATCTATCATGCATGCTGTTTTTAAAATAAAATTGTTAAGAGTATTTGTGAAATTTTAAAAGAGTTGTATAGTGCAGGTTCTAATTTGTACACTGTAGGAAGTAACTGTTACGAATTTAATATTGCAAATTACAAATGCATTTAGATGATTTTCATTTTTCATATTTTAAGAATAGTGATGTATTTGGAATTTAGTTGTTAAAGCTGAAGGTTTTAAGAATACGGGATGTCTCATTCTAAATTAATTGATAAACATTTAATTTGATGTAAACCCTTGAATATAGATGTGGATCTTGGTATAATTTGGAATGTTCTTTTACATGGTTTGGTTTACTAGAGATTTTTGTTGTGGTTTTGCTTTTGAAGTCCTACAATTCCATTAATGCATTTGTAATATTCTTTCTCTGGATGTTCTTGTAAGTTTATTTTCCATTGTATGAATTTAATATCATAAATACATTTGATGACTTTTATTATTTATTATTTTAAGAATTGTGATGGTTGTGTCCTGATAAAATTCAAAAATTTTAAAAATGAATCTATAATTTAGTGATTAAATGTTTATATATGTATTTTAGATGCATTTGAAAATTTTAATATTTTTAAATAAATATAGCTTTTTGAAAATTTTATTCTTTTTTAATTTTACTTTATTTTAAAAACAATACTTATTCCTAGTTTCTATATTTTTTTACATTATATACAAACGTCTATTATTTTATATTTTATATGTGTGTAACAAACACACGCTCACCGTTCTCTCTTTCCTTTCTTTCATATTAGGATTCTATCAAATTCTAACTTTTATAAGTACTATATTTAAATCTCAAAATAAAGCTACAATACTTGTTTACATTTTGTCAAACACTGTTTGGAAACAAAAATGGTTGTATGATTACATAAATACAAAGATCAAAATCGAGTTTATCAGAACATAGATGCTAGACACTCTTCGACCTTAATAATGCAATTCAATACTATTTTTTTTACGAAATATTCAGTAACATGTATATCTACCAATGTTATTTTTGTGATGAATTTTCATAAATTATTCTGAAACATTAATATGTTCAGCTTGAATTCCTAATTTTTGTTTTAAAAGAATTCAGTTTACTCTATCATAAGGCTTTTTAAATAATACTAAAACTTCCAGTGTGAAAGAACTTTCTATTTGTAATTACAAAGTGTATATGATTTTTTCGAATTTTGGAATTAGGACAAATTATTTTTAAATAATATATAATTATATTGCTTGTTTAATTTCTCCTAAAGTTTGATAATGTTTTTTTATTTCTTGCTATTCAGAGACTTTTTGTTTATTTCTTCTCAATATATGTTTATTAAAAAAATATTTTTCTTCTTAAGTGTAAGAGCTTCTGATATTTTATTATTTTCTTTACTAGAAACAACTTTATCCACATTCTAGTGCTCCCCTTACTCTAGACAACTTATCCTAATTTCATAAAGTTTTCGAGTGATCAAATTGACTTAGAAATCAAAAGACCCTTTACTTCTATTTATAGAAATTTTACCACTCCTAAGAACAACAATGATTTGAATAAACTACTATATTCTCACTATATGTATAATAAAATAACAAAGTCGCTAATTATGGTTTATAAAAACTATAATTTATTATTAATACACTTTTCCTATTATTGCCTTTATAAAAAAAATAAAAAATAACTTCTACCTTTTATGCATAAATCTATCAAGTTGTAGGATGTAGGCCTACTTAACAAACTGACAATTTTTCAATGAAAAAGATTAGTCTTTATGTATTTTTAAAAAAATAATTAACTAAATAAAATCTCCTAACCTAAATTGAAGATATTAAAACAGAGTCCAATCAAATATTAATAACACAAATTAAAGATGTGAAATATTGGAAAAGTTAAAAATAATTAAAAAGATTTTTGGAGCGTGAGATGTACTATTATCAAATGAATAGGTTTATTATTCAACAATACTATTTCTTGATATTATTATCATCTTAAATACAAGATAAAACTAACATTTTCAGCGTGATGTATTATTTAATTTATGTATTCTTTCAATTTTTATTTTATTTTGATTGTAACTATATTCTTACTTTAAAATATTATTAATTTGTATATATAAAATGAAAATTCCTATTACATATTATTATCGATATAAATTTTAGACTGTAATTTTAAGATATTATTAAAAAGTTAAATATGGAAATAATTTGTACAGAATGAGAAATCTTTGTTATATATGTATATATTGTTATAATTAACACATTTTTAAATTAAAAACACAGTCCAATATAAATGACTTAAAATTATCTTAACCAAAATTAATTTGATAATGTTAATTTCATTCAAAAATCAACTAACCAAAATCATAATTTCGCTCTTATTATATTATTTAAAAATTTGGGCTAATTGCAATTTTATTGTGGACTATTTGAGCCCAATCGTAGGCAAAAGCCCCTTCCTCTTTCTCCGGCGTTAGGGTTTCTTCCTCCTCCAAACTCTGTCGCGTATTCTTCGTTCTTTCGATTCAAAACATGGCTACAAGTATGTTTACGCTCCCACCTATTTAGGGTTTCTCTTTCATTTTTTTTGTTCACTCACTTAACACAATTCGGTGATGTCTCGTTTTACGAATGCAGCTACGACTAGATCTTTTCTCCAAGTCGCCGCCACGGAGGAGGCTGCGCCGCCTCTTAGAGTCGTCCAGATTGAAGGACTGGTATCAATTCTATGCTTTCCAAACTTCAATTGCTCCGCTGTTATTCAATTTTTGTATCTATGGGCTAATTTTGAAGGGTCTTTTGTTAAGCTTCAGTTTGCTTTTTTGCATCTGTTTTCTCCAATTATATGGATTTTGAAATGGCAACATTGATGGGGATCTGGTAGTAGGATTCATGTTATAGGTTTACCTCTATGTTGCTTAACATTGGAACATGGAAGTTTGTAATGCTTTTGTGGCAGGTCCTCGTAGTGTAAGAGAATATTCATTAATTCTTTGCGTTGACAAGGAAATACTGACACCAATCTGGTGGTTGAATAGGTTATCCTTAAGATAATTAAGCACTGTAAGGACCACTCGCCTTCTTTAGTCACTGGACAGCTTCTTGGGTTGGATGTTGGCAGTGTTCTTGAAGTTACCAACTGCTTCCCCTTTCCAGTATGATATTGCCTTACTTTTTCTTTTTCCTTTATCCGTTTTTGATACCTTGAACATTGCTCTCCTAAATTTATCTTTGTTTTATTTGCTAAAAATTGCAGATGAGGGAGGAGGATGAGGAAATTGAAGCTGATGGTGCTAATTACCAGCTGGAAATGATGAGATGCCTGAGGGAGGTTAATGTGGACAACAATACTGTTGGATGGTATGTATGATGCAAATACCACTTTTCGTACGTGATACATGCGCTTTTAGTCGTTTGTTTAGTGTGATGGAATTTTGGTTCAAGACGTTCTTTCTTTGTAACCATTTTGTTCCTACACCTGGGATAATTCTTTGAATCTAGGTACCAATCTACATTGCTGGGCTCCTTTCAGACTGTGGAGCTTATTGAAACCTTTATGAATTACCAGGTAATGTGCCTTTCAATTTATTTATTTTTTTCATATTTTTGCTTCGGCTGGGATTTCATGGTAAAATGACATTATTCACACAAATGCTCCCATAGTTTGATATGTACAATAACATGCATCTCATGACTATTCTACTTGGGTCTAATGAAGGCATTGGGAGGCGATTACTATATCATAATAACCTGTGAAACTATAAATTGAGAATGCCCAACTGGCCAATGCAGGATACGGCCTGCACCACCTAGGATTTGAACTTCTGAATGGGTTCCTGCGATGAATTTATGATAATGTTGCACAATGTCATTCTTGACCAATTGTGTCAGATACTGGCACAATTTGTTGGATGAGAGATACTGGCACAATTTGTTGGATGAGAGTTACTCCTCGTACAATCCACCGGGAATTTATACATGCTAAGCTGTATTATATTTACAAACATGCTTATTATATTGCTTTGAATTAGAATTAGTTTTTTTTTTTTTAAATAATAAGGGAGGTTGAGTGGAGTATGCAGAATGACAAACATAAACAATGTTTGTGTATAACGAGATGATGTCAATATCATGCCTTTTCCAATGTTCAGGTTTCCTGTTACTTAAATTTATAATAAAAGTGGCTGCTGGTGATTTCTGATATTTAAAGCAGAAAAGTTTGTTTTTTTTATCCAGTCCTTGGTGCATTTTTTTTTTCTTTTGGCTGAAGACGATATTTTGAACAGTATCTAATCCTGTGAATGACTTTTTGATTAAAACTTACCAATGTTTTTCAGGAGAATATTAGACGTTGTGTTTGCATAATATATGATCCTTCAAGGTCTGATCAAGGTGTTCTAGCTCTGAAGGCCTTGAAGCTTTCTGACTCTTTCATGGAACTATATCGCAGCAATAATTTTACTGGAGAGAAGTATGAATTGTCTTCTGGATGTCTTTTTGTCTATAAGTTGAACAATTTGATTTCTTACTTTTCTCTCTTGTGAAATAGATTGAGGGAGAAAAACTTATCATGGGTGGATATCTTTGAGGAAATACCGGTAAGCTTTTCCTGAAATTTGCCTTCCCTTTTTTGGTGGTTCAACCAAATAATTCTTCATATAATGAATTACTAAATCATGGAAGTCTATACTTATTAAATCATGTAAAGCAAGTAATGTGATTGAATTATAGTAAAATAAATTTGTTCTGGTGAATTAGAATGGTAATAATCTTCTTCATATCTGTTAATGCAACAGTTAAGAATGAGCTAGACATGCTACTGGCCTTAAGATGAATAATTTGTTGCATATATGGAAGTGTATTAATTTGTTTTGACTTATTTTTTTAGTAGGTTTCTAATTAATGACGACCATGCTTCTTATTTTTTTAATATATCAGATCAAAGTTTCAAATTCTGCCCTCATCAGTGCTTTCATGACAGAGCTGGAACCTGATACTCCAGTCACCCAGGTGAACTATGATTTTAAGTAGAGATTCTTTTGGTTATTTTAAATTTATTTTATGTTTACGTCTTTTTTTCTTTTGCCGTTGCAGTGTGATTATGATCGTTTGCAATTGTCAACCAGTTCATTAATGGAGAGGAATACGGAGTTTTTAATAGAATGCATGGATGACTTGTCACTAGAACAACAAAAGGTTATTTTAGGTCCTCTTTTAGTGGTTCGTTGTTTTGTTGTTTAGAATGTATGGCTGAAATTTCTTCTATTTTAGTTCCAATTCTACTATAGGAGCTTATCTCGTCAACAAGCTCAGCAGCAAGCGTGGCTTCAAAAGAGAAGGTACGCTCGAGTTTGTCTTTGAACTAGTATCTTCAAAGTAAAAACTTCATTATGTTTTCTTTGTTAGACTAGGATGCATAGATTAGCAGATGGTCTTTTATGTTGTTTTATAAAATAACTTGTGATGCATGTACATATACCTATGATTAAACTGAGTTAACATTAATTTTTGCAAACAAATAAATAGCTACATGAATATGGGTTGTAAGCTTTACAGCATTTTTTCTAATTCTGTACCGGGATATATTTTGGCTCCTTAATATAATTAAACTGTAATTTACATGAAAATAAGCATTTTGTATTTCTAAAAGTGATTCGAGTTGAATAATGACAGCTGACAAGCTCCTATAGTCGAAGCACTGTTCAGTTTTCACATGTGATACATAAATACCTTGGTATTTTTTTAACCGTTTTCTGCTTTCTGGTCAAGAACTTTGTTAAACTTGGTATTATACCTTGCCAGAATTTCAGAAGTAAAAATCAATCCATAACCATTTACTTGGATTGGACGAGTACTATTACATTATGTGTGTCTCATTGCATGTCATTGGACAACTTATAACCTCCATTATTATCATAGTTGCCTGAATCTCAATATGATTCGCTGTTCAACAATGTAGTCCTGGAGGTTGGAAGCATAATTGTTTATTGGGAAGAATTGTACCCTGTGATTCCCTTGATTGCTACTGAATCAGCAGAATTGCAGTTTTTTTGTGTCATGCACTTTTGGGGTTGAAGTGGTAAACTTTTACAGCTCTCCCATTGAATATAAGGACAAAATATAAGGACAAAAAAACTCAATTATTATATTTTCGAAATGGTCCCCTCGCTCTACATCTCTCCCATTGCATGTGCTATGGGTATGATATGATGATCAATATATATGTTAGGAAATATCGATTTACTTTTTTTTCTGTTGGAGGGGCTGGACCATCGCAATCATATACTTTGCTTTATGCTTTATAGTGTTTGATTTTCTCATATCCAATAAATGATAAATGAATGTATGGTAATTGTAACACAATTTATAACTTTATTTTCAACTGAACATTATGGCAATCCAGTAGTGTTTTCACATATCTGCTTAGCAATTTTAATATTGTTTTTCTTGGGTGTCTTTTAATATTTTAATGGTTGCAAGAGATAGCTTATACCTTCAATTATTGGTTCAGCATATTATATATTTTGTTTTCGTAATAATAGGGCGGAGAACATGGCTCGTAAAGCTGCTGGAGAAGAACCTTTGCCGGAGGAAGATCCTTCAAATCCCGTTTTCAAGCCACTCCCCGAGCCATCACGGTTGGAGAGCTTCCTCATAACAAATCAAATTTCCAACTACTGTAATCAAATCAATGGGTATGTGACTAGATTTTGATGATGACCGTGCTCTTTTTTATTTTTTTTTAATTTTTTTTTTCATGTTTGAGGAGCAAATATACGAAGTTACGGATTTTAAGTTTCTGACTTTTATTTCTTATATCATTGTCTTCTCTAGCAAGTTGAGTTTAATCGTCCGTACATTTTGCGTGTTCTGCAGGGTGTCAGGACAGAGCTTTAACAGACTGTATTTGATGAAGGCTTTGCACGAGGATTGAGAAAGCAATTTTTGTTTGCAATTCTGATGGTTTAATCCAATTTCTTTTCCATATAGGACGAGGATTTTCTGGTTAATTTGGCAGTGTAATAGAGGATTTATGATTTTAAGGCGACGCAATTTTTGTTTATTTTATGAACCCATCCATTTATATATGTCTGTATAATCTGTTCTTCTGAGATACATGCAGTGCCATTTTTTTACTAGTTATTTGAGTTATGCCACAAAATTGAGCATCCAGTTGTATTAACCAGCTAATTCATTATTTTTGTGGAAAATATAACACCTTATATTTTGTTACAGAAGGAAGTCTCTTTGGTTTGAAGTTAGAAGACCAATGCTCGCACTTTCTAATGCATTTAACGGCAGAAAATTACATTTCTGAAAATCCAAATAGGCCCTGTAATTCGCTGGATACATATTTAAGGAATAAGCAAATCTGAAATCACTCGAATTAATCTTCTCTCTAAATGCGAGAAATATTTGAAAAATTTTAAGTTTTTTGAACGCCTTTATGATTGGTTGGGAATTATTAATTTTATTAGGTCTTATTACTCATTTAACGACCATTTCTTTCGATATACAAGGGGAGACTTGTAAAAATTGAAAATTTCCAATAAGTCCTCAACCATTCATAAAAACAAACATAAAAAAGGAAGTACGGTTAATATTCCTCTTCTACGTATGTCCTGAATAAAAATTACTTCTACACAACTTAACTTTTGGTTCTTTAATTCCATTTTCTACCTCGGTAACCTTTTCTTTCCTAGAACTCACCGAAAAATAATAATAAAATTCTGTTTTCATGCCTTCCAGTGAATAACGTGACTACTTCTAACAAGGTGGCTAAATTGATGTCGTTGTAACATGATTAAAAGCTGGGTAAATGAAATCCATAAGCTTATTTCAGTAAAAGAGAAATCAAGAGTTGAGAATGACGGATTTATACGATAGTGATTTCCATTTATACGAGGAAAATCTGCTTGTACTTAAAAGAACAATCCACATAAACCAAATGGCTAAGGAAATTGAAAAGGATACACAGCATAAAAGGGAAAAAAAATAAATCTTAATAGTTAACATAATTTTCTATATGACAAGCTAGTTCATCAGAGAAGCATATCTCATCAAAACACTTCCATCCTTTGAGGAACTGGGGTCTTAATAACCTGCAGTATTTGCACCACTTCAGCCATAGTTGGCCTGCTAGAAGGAATCTGAGAGGTGCATACCATTGCCAGCTTTAGAACAGGCAATACCTCATCTTCTGGGTACTCATTCATACTTTGATCCACACACTCCAACACATTTCCTTGCTCAAGCAGCACCCTCACATGGTCATTCAGTATAAGCACATTGTCTTCACCATACTCCACTGGCCTCCTCCCTGTCACCAGCTCAAGGATCATCACCCCAAAACCATACACATCACATTTCTCATTCACCCTTAGGCTCTGGCATGCCAATTCTGGTGCCACATATCCTAATGCACTCTGAAACCTATTGCTCATCACATGCCTGTCCAGCTTTGTCAGAAGCCGAGCCAACCCGAAATCCGAGATCTTGGGGTTGCAATTTTCATCAAGCAGAATGTTACTTGGCTTTATGTTGTAGTGGATGATTGGAGGACGGAAAGAATGGTGCAAATGAGCAAGCCCCTTTGCTGTTCCAAGCAAAATTTTGAACCTTATAGGCCAAGAAAGAGGAGGACTTGAGGGAAGCCTCTCATGTAGCTTGGCCTGCAAGCTACCATTTGGAGCAAACTCAGTTACTAAAAGCTGTAATTGAGGAGTCCAATAGTACCCTTTCAATGCTATTAGATTTGGGTGCCTTGCTTTCCCCAGGATTCTCACCTCCCTATCAAAGTCTTCTGGATATTGGATTATGTTGGTGGATATAAGCTTCTTGATTGCCACCATTCTACCCTGTGATCCCAATGGAACCTTGTAGAGGGTTCCAAAGACCCCTTCTCCAATCTCTGATGCCTTGTTGAGCAAGGACTCAGGATTGCTGATCCAATCAGGTGAGGACTGGGAATCAAATAGAATCAGCTTTCCTGTGCCTGGACTCCCTGATCTTGAAGAGCTTGAGCACATGCTTTCCAAAGCATTATCCACAAAAGATAGCCTTCTCCTCACAGAAACATTAAGCAGGCTAACAGCAATCACTCCTAATACAATCACAAAGGAAGCAGATATTGCTACAATAGCAGATACACTAAGGAACCTGTGGCGGTGGACCGGTCCAGAATCAGATGATTCGTTTCTTTGCCTCTGAGGACCTATTTGGTTGTTGTAGGCATTTGGGTCAAGCACTAGTGGCTTGGGAACATTCATCTTGCAAGGACCCTGCAACAAGGGTGAGCATAGACCCAGGTTTCCTTCCAAGGAACTTTTGTCCAAGTTCTGAAATATGCTACCTGTAGGAAGCCTCCCTGTGAGCCTGTTGTATGATATGTTCACAGCAAGTAGACTTTCAAGCATTCCAAGCTCCATTGGTATCTCTCCACTTAGTTCATTGAATTCCAGTTTCAGGATTTTCAGCTTGTTGAGCTTTGACATAGACTTTGGAATTGAACCAGTCAAGTTATTGTGAGACAAACTCCTGCACAAAAATAGATAGAAATTGTTATCTTCCAGAAAAAATGTGCAGAAAAAATAAAACTTGGCTTGAGAAATAGGATGATGCATACAGCAAGTAAAGAGAGCTACAATTCCCAATCTCTTCTGGAATGTTCCCTTGCAATGAATTTCCATCTAGTTGGAGCACAGCTAAATTGCCTGAGTCGCATATATCTGCTGGAACTGAACCACGCAAGGCACTGTTGCGAATGTCCAAAACTGCTAGATTCTGAAGGAGACCAAATTCTGGAGGCATCTGTGATTGAAGATCATTCCAAGACAGATTCAAGTAACTTAGTTTTGAAAGAAGACCAGTTTCTGCAGGGATATGCCCTTGGAGATGGTTATCTGAAAGATCCAATTTTGCTAGTGTTTCCAAGAGCCTGCTTGATCCTCCTGGAATTGAGCCACTCAATTCATTGCGGGACAAGTCTAGTTCCTCCAATCCTAGGCCAAACAAACCCCCTGGAACGGTGCCATTGAAACCATTGCCTCTGAGCTGGATCACAGATAACTTTGTGCAGGAACTTAGTGATGATGGAATGGTTCCAACAAGCTTGTTACTTGAAATGCTCAGATGAGACAGTGATCCTAGTTCCCCAATTGACTCTGGGATGCTTCCAGTGAACTGATTGTTTGAGAGGTCAAGGTACTCCAAACTGGTAAGGTTACCAATCCATTGAGGGAATTCGCTGGTGAAAAAGTTATATGATGCCTTGAAATAGCTCAAAGAACTAAGCCTCCCAAGTGAATCAGGTAGTTCTCCACTGAACTGATTCTCACTAAAATCCAACCTACTCAGATGCAGGCAGAATCCAATATCAGTGGATAAAGGACCTGAAAACTGGTTACCTCGTAGTAAGATCTCCTTCAAGTTATGTATGGAGGAAATTCCATTGGGTAAAACACCAGATAAGGCATTGTTTGATAGATCCAAAGTTCTAAGCCTGGTGAGTGACCAAATCCCATTAAAGTCCACATTCCCAGAGAAACGATTATTGGAAAGATTAAGGTTATTCAATGAGGAACATCTAGACACTGAGCCAGGAACCGGCCCATCGAACATGTTCCTAGCCAAGGAAATGTGCCGAAGGGAAGAACAAGTGTCAAAAAAGTTCTCAGGGATTGATCCCGAGAATGAATTCTCTGAAAGATCAAGAAACTTTATCGAATTCATATTCACAAAAGAAGTAGGAATTGAACCAGAAAGAGCATTGTGACTAAGGTTGAGCCTCTCAAGAGTGTTGGAAAGAGTAAGAGATGGACTAATACACCCACTCAAGTTGTTATGAGAAAGGGACAATACCGTGAGATGCTGCAACTTCTCAAGCCCTCTTCCAATCTTCCCAGATAATCCCAAGCCATCCAATGAGACCTCAGAAACTCTTCCACTCCGAGGATTGCACTGCACAAACTGCCATGAACATGGACTGATGTCATCTTCATTCCATGAAGCAAGATGAGAAGAAGGGTCTTGAAGGTCTGATTTGAACACAATCAAGCCAAGAACATCATCATTCAACTGCACAGGCACGTCATTGTTTCCGAAGCATGTCAGCAAGTAGGAAACTGAAATCAGCAAACTCAGAACTCTCGAGTGAAACTGAAAAAGATTCATTCTTGTTCTTCTTTCTCTGATGGGGCTGATGGAGTTATCTTTCTATCTTTAGCAGTTAGCTATGACTATGGCTCATTTCTCTTTGGGATAACATGGTACGTGAAAACTGTAATGACTGGTAGATGTTACACTACATTTGCGAAAACGATATTACATGTGTGCTCACGAGAAGGAGAGAAGAATATTTTACAAAAATGGCTATTGAGAGAAAGCAAATAATGGTGAATATGGTGTTGTTAGTGTAGTCCGTGATCAAACAGTTTTGGTCCAACAAACGTGGCTAAGCTACTGACAAATTGCCACCCCATTACACCTTACAAGGCCTTTGTCCAAACAACCCTTTGTCGTGTCCTACAACTTCTACCTCCTTGTGTGAGTTAATAAGCCCTTTTTTAGTGTAAATTGAAGAATAGTTTTTTGAACATGTGTCTACGTGTTAACTATTTCCTGTAAAGTTTTGTAGTTTTACTAACATTCAAACGGGGAAGAGTTCTTTATTCGTGAGAATGGTGTTGTTGAATGATATGATGCTTTGATCTTGATGCTTCTCTGAGGAGGAACCTTTTTTTGGTTGAAACTACTGATACTGTGACACTTTCTTCTCTTGTCTCTACAAGATGCTGTGTGGTTTTTGTTTTTCTCTGCTGATTTTAAAACCGAGAAAAGAAAAATAGTTACTCTTCAATCTAGAGAAAAGAATCTTGAATGTGGTAGAATCAGTTCTGATTTATCAGAGAGACTGTTGTTCAAATGAAAAATAATATTTTATTTGCTGTATAAAAAACCATATAGCATGGTAGAAAATTTTAACATAGATTCAGCAAAGTGTATAAAGAATAAGAAAGTGAATGATAAATTTATATAGAAGAAAATTAAATAATGCAACTACGTGATGAGAAATTTTTTATTGCAAATATTGTTTAGCCTGAGTCACAATCACTCTATTATTATAATAATGCATTGCTGTACGTGAAGAGATATATATAGCAGTAGGTGACAAAAACCATGTTGCTATCTTGTGAAATGAAAATGAGAAACTGATTCAAATTTACCAGAATTATATGTGTAATTCGTGAAATAAAAATCGTAATTGTAAAATTTCTTGATTTCTAATAAACTTTAAGTCATGACAAAAATATATTTTAAGTAATATTGTTAATCATCTCTTATTTGTTACTACAATAATTGTTTTAAGTTTATTATAATATATAGAAAGTTTGAAAAACAAGATAACGTAAAACGAACATGTGGGCCTAAATATTCTAAACAAAATGTTACTATAAACGTATTAGTTCATATGCAATTTGTTTTTATCTTCTTTTTCTATGATGTTACCATCTATAGCCTTGTTAACTTCGTATGTGCTCATTATCAACTTGTTCTTCTTTTTTTTTTTTTTTTTTTTTTTTTTTTTTTTTTTTTTTTTTTTTTTTTTTTTTTTTTTTTTTAATTTACATTTTCAACTTACCTCTCCTTCAATGTATTCTGACAACAAATAATGAATTAGATTGTAATTATGATTCAAATAATGTCAAAGAAATTATAAGTCATACTCTAACATCCTTAATATATATTTAATATATGTTGTTCTTGAATGGTTTTCGAAAATTGAGTTAGGTGTGCTCCATATTTAGGTTTTTAATTTTTGATCTTTGAACTTTCAGTTAGAAGATACTAAGTAAAATGTGTTTCAATACTTAATGACAATATGAGGATGTTGGAAATCTTAAAAATTGAGATGGAAAACATATTTTTTATTTAAAATATTTAATTTATTACTATTTTTTTTTGAACAGTTGTTTTATTAAAAATCGAACTTATGATCTTAATTTTGATAATAATGATTGGAGACTTACCGTTACATCAAAAGTTATAATTATTAATTAGGGTGTAATACTTTTTACTCAGAATTATTTAACTGTGACTTGTTTCAAAAATAATTAATGTGACCTGTTGCAACATTTATTTTTCAATTTTTTTTATGGATACTTTTATCTTTCAAAATTACATTGTGTAAGCATAATCTCACAGACTTCACAAGACTTAAATGCATATGTGAAAATTTTCACAAGTCAATTACCTACAATTTTCACTGTCAACTTCAGTGTATTTCTATTATACAGTGCTTTTTCTGGTATTTGACTACACTAGTAGTATGTTTCTTAGATTTAGTATACTTCTGATTGTTTGAAACTAATGCAACTTGTTAAAAATGTATAATTAATGTGCATCTTTACATAGAGAAAAGTTGAAATTTTATGATTCAATATCATCCATGTGGTTATATTGAAAGTTTGAAAAATCCGTGCAATGAGTGAATATTGTACATCTTCTTTTGATTATGAATGAAAGTGTACTATAATCCATGAATGTACAGAAAAATGGACCATGCAAGGACTGTGTCAGGATGAAGCAAAGTCATCTATTAATTGTACTTTTCTAGTGAAACCTAGGGTAAGAATCTTCTAGTGGGAATCACATATTTTTGGACTTTAATTTCTGTGTATGACAACTCTAAATGTTTTCATGTTTTTAATTAATAAAAACTTTATGTTAAGTATAAAATAATATATATATATATATATATATATATGTGTGTTTTTTATACTACCAGTATATACTATTTATTTGTAATTTTTATGTGTGAATGAAATTATTTTTTATGTTTTTTTGTTCAGAGCATGAATTAATGTAATAGTTATTTGAAAATAAAAATTAATATGCTTTTTTTTATTCCTATGAAAGAGAATGACTATTTTATGTATATTTTTTTTCCGAGGACAATAAGGGTATCATCTTATTGTGAAAAGATTACCAAAACAAAGTTATGAATATGTAATGTCGAAGTTTTTTTTTTTTTTAAATTATCAATGTAATTTAAAATTTTAAGATAACCATGATAAAAAAAATCACATTAATAGCGTATTATAATTCTAATTAAATGACAGAGTAAAAAACTTTTACAATATTAAAAGATATTTTATTTATACAACTTCCTTTTCAATCCATAATAACCAGGATAGTTAGCATCATAATATGTACTAGTTTTTTTTTTTTTTCCTCTTCCTGATATTTTATTTTTGTGGGTTTGTCCCACTAATTGGAAACTTTAAAAAAAATTATTAATAATTAAAAAAAAGTGTACGCTTGTTTGTTTTAGCTTATTATTCTAAAAATATATTTAAAAAAATGAACCGATCATCCAAAATGTGTTATTTAATATAACATTTTTTTTAATCATTTACGTATAGTTCTTTAAATATAGCACAACTGTGAAATGATATTCAACCACAAACTTAGTAATTACGAAGCTTTTTTTATGGCTTTGCACGTGTTACTTTTGGTCAAGGGTATGTTTAAAAGAATAATAAGAGAACCTTTATTTTAATTTATTTTGTAATTTGAATTTTTTGACGATAAACACTGTTCATGAGGTACATGAAATGATGCACCAACATCTTATCACGTTGAATGAACATTATTAACATCACAAACAAAAAGTTAACTCACCTTTTGAGATTGACTAATGATACACGAGTGTCTTTTTATTTTTAAACATAAAATTATATTTATAATTTCTCATTATATATTTCCTATTACATCATATTATTTATTATACTTAATATACGAAATTCAATCAAATGTAATACAATTTCTAAAAATATTACTCTTTTCACTTAAATAGAACTATATTTCTTTTCGGTAAAAAACGCAATACTTATATTTTTTTTCCCTCTCTCATATAATATTTATATAGTTTTAAACTTTTGTAAGTTTTAGCTTTTCGTTAAATTTGTAATTAAATCCAAAGGTTGGAGTCTCGAGGGACTTTTATAGAACCCTAGAATTTGTTGGATACCATTATTTATTGAATGCAATTGAGTATTGGCTTTGGCATAACCATCCTATGTTAAGGAATAATCTATTATTTTGCTGTTCAAAAAAAAAAAAAAAAGGAATAATCTGTTGTTTAGTTGGCTTACTTGTCTCAAAGGTCACAAATATGTCACAAAAAAGTAAGAAAATAGAATATTATTATACGATAATTAAATATTTTTTGGCAAAATATGTCACAAAAAACTAAGAAAACAGAATGGATAAAATATATGAGAATTGAATTTTTTTGGAAAAATATGTGAAAAAGTAAAATTTATAAATTAATAAAAAAATTCATACATAATATATCAATTTAAATAAAATCAAAACAGTATTCCGTTTTACTTTACTAGTTTTCCTAATAAAGTGTCGTAGATAATTATTTAGAATGCACATATATCTATAACAAAATATAATTTAGTGTATATAATTTTTTTCCTAAAATCATCTTCAATTGTAATTGTTTATTCTATGTAAAAAGATATATAACACAGTTATTTTCCTTAATCGTTTTATATAAATTTTATTTTTTGAATAAATACAAGAAAAAGTTATATATATTTATTTTGTTGGTGTGTTGTGGGTCCAAGGAACATGGGTTGCGCGTGAATGTGGTCACAAATCATAAGAAAAAATCCAAATTTGATTCACGGGATTCTTCTGTCACACTTTCTCCCCCTTTGTCTCTTTGTCCCCATTTTTTCTCACAACAACAAAATTGCATCTATCAAGTTTCAATCTTTAACAAAAGGGTACTATAATTTCTCTCTTCTAAATCATGGGTATTCACAAATTTTGAATCTTTATGATAAAATGTCTTGGTTACACCAGTTAAAAGAACAAGTCAAACAGAAAAGACACATTTTTTTCTTTTGCCTCAAATTTTCCCTATGAAAAATGTGCTGATTCAACACTAAAGACACAAAATTTCAATCTCTTTTGGTAAGGTTCTTATTATTTAGATAAAAATTAAAATATCAGTTACATGCTAGATTCAAAACAATCTAACTATAGTAGTTAACAAAATTTGAAATAGAATAAATTTAAAATGTTGTGTGTTACAAGAACCATTGATCCTTGAGTTATGGTAAAATTCTCCTTTTGTGACAAGACACTGACTAAGGATGAAGATTTAACTCACTTTGTTCATCACCAACTTCAACTTTATTCATTCTGTTCTTTCCATGTCTACCTTTTCAACTCTTGATGATTATTGGTACTTTGTTGCTCGAAAATGGTGGATATTCTTAGTCACCTTCCTGCTACAAAACAAGCATTATTCATCATATCCATCCTAAGCAATGTACGTTGTGGTACATTGCTTTGTGATGCATAAGTAATTTATATGACTTTAAACTAATGTGATCATGATTAGTTCCTTGTTCTTCATTTCTACAGAATTCATGAAATGGGTTATCAAACACCAAAAGTTGGTTAGTGTCCTTTATTAACTTTGGAGTCCACACAATGACCTCTAATTAGGGTATTTGTTATCAATGTGTTTTCTTTTTTTCCTTTGCATGATTTGTTTCATCAACTTTACCTTAATTTCATGCACCTTATCTCCTCATTATCTGCATGCCAGCACATGAAACCAGGAACCTTCCCTCTTTTCATTTTTGTCTGTTGTTCATTGACTCTTTCCATTAAATTATACTCTACCATGTGCTTAGAACAACAAAAATACACCACCAGAGAGACTTGACACAACTTGTTTCATTCATTTATACTCAAGCTTTAAAATGCAAATCTCCTCAAATTTATTAGGAGCTAAGAATTCATTTTTTTCTCAAATTTTTTAAGTTGTAAACATACCTTAGTCGTGCAAATAGTAGTTTTTGCAATGACTTGTCTCAAAGTTATGAAGGGCAGAAGAGAATCAACAAAGCTCAAAGTTACATCTTTGAAAACCCATTCAAGATATAAACATTTGGTTTAAAATGTGAAATTATTACTATTGTTTCATTGTTATTATTATTATTTTTTTATTGTTATTATTTTTATTCTTATCACTATTTTTATTATTATTCTTATTGTTATAATTATTATTTTGTTGTTATTATTATTATTATTATTATTTTCTTTAATTCAAGTTGTTAAGGAGTGAAGATAAGATGATTGTCCTATTTGCATCAAGTTTTATTATACATTAAAATGGTAGTTTGTAAGCAAAATAGAAAAAAAAAATATTAAAATAGTAATTTTTGCGACATTAATTTCAATATTTTGATGATGATACATGAATAAAATTTTGCAGGAACTTGTATTAAAGAGAAAACCAATAGGAATCTAACTTTTATGAAATTCATCTAATAAAAATTGGACAAAGAAAATGAACTTCCAATCGACAACAATTGACGGAGAAAATTGGATTCCCTAAAAGAAAAATTAACTTTAAATTTGGAGGAGACACAGGATAAAATTCACCCAAATCATGAAAAAAATACTTACGGATGAAAATTCCACCTTTTGAAATTCCACTCACAAATTTGATCCAAAATGAGTTCACATATTTCAAAAATTGAATGGTATAAATATGTTTTCAAAAGATTAGAGAAATAGAGAAAATGACGTAATAAAAGACCTTAGGACAAACTCCATTGAAGGTATTATTAATTTTATGGCTAGCGCACAAGTAGAAATAGTATAATTGATAAATTAAGTTTTTGTGTTTATTAACTAATGCTAAAGACCTTTATATTATTTCAGTAGAGAGATTAACTCTTATTCTAAAATTTGAACAATAAATTAAAGAAGATGTTTATAAATCTTTAGCTAAAAATTCTAATCCAGGAAGAATCCATGCAATAAAAATGACTAAGGCATAAAGTAACATATCTAATATAAAATTCCATATTTTTTCAATTTTAAGTTTATAACTTTCAAAATATTTTCCAATACAATGAAGCCATAAATGATGAAGCCATACTCATGAAGTATAAAGGCAAAACACAAGAGTTATGAAAGAAAATATATATTAAATCAGAAGAAAAAACTATAGAATCAACATTTATTATATTCAACCTCAATGTATGGTATATTAACTACTTCAAGACATTTGAAACATAAAAAGAAATGAGAAAGAAATTGTGAAGTTTGAAGATGGAAGTCTCTTTCAAGTTCTCCACAATACTGTCAAAAGTGTAAAATGCTTTCTCCTTATAGCAGAATCTTCCTTTTATCTTTTGCTCATAAAGTAAACTTTCACTCACCCATATGAAGTGTCCATGAACAAGCTAAGCGAGCTTCCAAAATGTAAATTTCCTCTTCACAAAAATGACCTTTGATTATAACTATCAAGGATCCGCAATTACATAATTTCTCTTTTTTTGTCCTCTAATTTTTTCCTTTTTTACTTTTTCTTTGCATTGATTATGCGTTTTTCTGTTGCAAGATTTATGGTGGTTGATGCAGGAAGGGAGAAAAACTACCAAGGAAAGAGGGGAAAATGTTAAGCAATTTGTGAACTGTGAAGGTGAAGACGGTGGAGCCAATGAGGCAAAGGAACCAATATTAGCCAGAGTGCACAGCAGAGGAATGGAGAAGAAATAAAAGGTAATTTAGGAAAAGAGGAAATTATAAATTTTGCATTGACTTAAAAATGAAATAATCACCATCTTTCTATCCATTTTTGTTTCCTTTCCACATATAGCATCACATTTTTTTAAGAAAAAACATCATGCCCGAAGCAATCAGTGACGTTTCCTTAAAAAATTACACAGCAACTATCAAGAAAAGTAGATAAATGTTTCGAACAATTTAACATACCCCATTTTCATATAAACTCCACTAACTAACTTGCATTTATTTTTTACTTAGTTAAGTCTACATAAAACTTATCTACGAATGAAGAATTTGTTCTAATCATTTATCTAGAAAAAGAACATTCAATATGCCAAGGCTCGGCACACCTAAGAAGTTGCTTAGCCAAGCACCATTTGCTTTCCAATAATATAAACCAAACTATAACCAGTGTTGGATGCACACATGAAGACAATGTATATGACATCAAAACGATGCAATTGGTGATTTCTGCAGCTGGCATTCACATAAAAAATTCAGAAATAAAACGAAGGTGAGGCATGATTTCATTGTACAACTATCTTATGATGCTGTGGTCTTGATTAATCAGACTGACCTACATAAAGTACTGTGAAAGGGGAAGGACCTAGAATATTAAACTGCTCTATAAATCAACATCAATGATTTTTCCTAAATCAACTAGCAGGAATCAAGATGAATAGTAGGCATCAAGATATTGATATTGGTGCCTCCTATTATACTGTAGCAAGCTTGCATATGTCCTGTCCCAGATTCCAATATACATACACTCATCATCAGGACTCAGACAAACCCCAGAAATTTCCCCAAAGAAATCAATCTCTTGCCGTTTTTTGTAGTCTGCCTTTGTGCTATACACGTGCACAAAATCTGCAGGCTCAGCAACCACCATATATTGACCATCTGAAGAAAACCGAATAGACCGGGTTGCCCCTAGGTTACCCTTGAGAATGGCAACAGGAGACGATAAGTGTCTAACATCCCATACTCTGCAAGTCTTGTCCTGATTCCCCGTTGCAAAGGTACATCCATTGGGATGCCATGCAGAAGCAAAAGAGTAATCTCGATGACCAACCAAAGTAGCAACAGTCTAAGAAATCAAACAAATCACAAAGATGTTGGTGGAAGTTTTGGAAAGTATAAAACTACAAGGTAATTTCATTACATTCGTATCTTCATCTCCCTTGGAGATACTTAACAATGAATACCCATATGACCATATCATAGCATATATGTTCAATGAAAGTTTTACTTATTTCACGTTCACTACTCATATTTGATCCATTAGCAAATGCGTGAACTAAATCAAAGACAAAAAGAATGTACTCGAACGAAAATTTCCAATAAATGTATGATCAAGAGAAACCAAGTACCTTCCCATTCTGAGGATCCACCAGCAGTCCATCTAGGTGATCTCCGACAACAGTCATAAGCTTACGGTCTGGACTGATTGATGTGTGCTGCATAAATCAAGGCAGATCAAAACCGCATTTTCTTGGATGTAGAAATGATGTGGAAAAAATAGTTGAAATTCATACAAATTGTGAATGCAACTGCCATGCTCGAATCTTGAACATCAGTTTAAGACAATCAAACAGTAAAAGAAAAAATTTAACAACATAGATACCAGTTAACTTCAATCCATCTTGGCTTTAATTGATTATGCTCTCTTTCCTTTTAATCAAGACATGGAATATGGAACCTGAATTCCTGTGGTATTTTTCAAAATTTTATCCAAATCTTATTTCAATATCTCACTTATTTTCCTACAAGGGAAAGATTATCCCCATATAAGTCCATTTGGAAATCAAAAGCTTCCTCAAAGGTCAACTTTTTGGGCAAGATATGAGTTTTGTCCAAGTGGGTTGAATCAGTTTCTTCGTGTCCCCTTTCAAGGGCTTGGAAATAAGAATAAAATAAAAATCAAAACAATATGGCTGTGTAGTTTGTAGGGTGTATGTGAATTGAAAGGAATACTTGTATTTACGATTACAAGGGTACATCACATCCTTTAGAATATCGTGTATGTGGCTTCTCTTCAGTGTTCTGCACAGTTATTGTTTCATGGAATCAACATATAAGATATGCAAAGATATTAGACAACATTCCTATACTAACTAGGTTTTACACTTATAGGACTTCAGTGCTTTGGTCTCTTTGTTTTGGTTTTCTTTATCAGTTCTAAGAGTTCTTATCCTGCAACTTTTCTACTGTTTTCTTTTTCTTTTTCTCTTTCTAATATATTATCTTTTAACCAATTGAAAAAACAAAGAAATACAGAACTATAAGAAAGGGAAATTGAAATGAACCTGAATGGGAGAATAACTAGCTAACAAGCAGCAATTGAAAAAGGAAAATAAAATCAAAAAATGTACTGCATAATTCAGATTTCTTAGAGAGTGCTCACATTCACTGGCCAAGAGAACTGGAAGTTATTCAAAAGCTGAAACCTTTCTGTGTCATATTCTCTCACACCACAATCATTATTGGAAGCAATAATATGAGTTGCGCCACTGCAAAAGTTTTCATGTCAAGCAATGTTCATATTCCAAACTGAGTCAAATAAACTTGGTATGAAAAATACCTCAAGCTGTCATATATTTCAATTGCATTTGTTATAGCATTATCATCATGTGTGGTCCGTGTACAAAAGCTTACTCCTTTCTGATCCAAACGCTGCATTCAATATAGACATTATAAGGTATCTCACATAATCTTAATCTTAATACGATAAAATGGAGAATCAGGAAGGAATAGTAGGCTTGTATAGTAGCAATAATTCCTATTACATATCCAATAAAATGAAACAATCAATCTATATACTAAGCATATATTGCCACCCAAATGGAAGGAAGCCCCAAGAGGAAAAAGAAAGTAAAAAAAAAAAAAACCACGATCATAGAATCCCAAATATCAAATAAGGCAAGTCGTGTGAACTAAGGAAGGTTTGACCCCCCAAAATCAAGGGTGATTAACTACATACAAGTTAATCCTAGTGATTAAGTTGAGTTTGATTGAGAAAAAAAGATAGTATTCCTGTAATTATTAGTAAAATAGAAAATGAAAATCAAGAAACACTTTTTTGAACCTAACAGATCCAAACAGACCTTTTGTTCACAAGATTCACTTGTACCTCTAGATTTTAGTCCTCAAAGTCAAAGTTCAACAATATTTAACAGGGAATCTAACAGAAAATGAAATCTAACAAAATGTTTCCCTCTTTAGGACATATAAGGATCACAAGGATAATATCAAAAGATGAAGTTTTTGTTCGATAAGAGTGACTTTAGACGCAAACTTTTGGTAACTTCATGCAAAAGAACCACCTATCAACAAAACCCTTCATAGCACTGATTCCATATTGATAACCTGCAATTCTTTTAATGAACAAGTAGCACTTTATAACCACCTGCCTTATATTTTACATGGGAGAATTTATTCACGGCAAACCACATATTCAAGAAAATTTAATGTATCCCAATGAATAGATGTTCAAGCCATATATATAATATATCATTAATACATACAAAGTCATTCATCTTTAATGAAGTATCAGAAGCATAAATCATGTGGACTCACCTTACAAGTAAGCTCTCCTTGGAAGCCACCAGCAACAAGAAGATTATCCTTGACAGCCAATGTGCTAATCTGGGTCTGAGAAAATCCTTCCAACAAATTTCCTGCATATCTCTACAAGACCAAAGAATGCACAGTTAAGTAAAGCAAAGAAACAACATATGTATACTTAAATAAAGCATTGCTGAAGCCATTTAGATTGTGTTCTAGTATAAAATTAGTTATAATTTGCACTCAACTAAATTGTTTTCTCAAATGAACCATGTTAAATTCTCTGATTCATTAACCAACCACACATGTATACTAAACAACTTAAAGGTTTCCTATGTTTAAAAAAAATATAGGTTCTGCATAAGTCTTGCATTCATAAAGCACGGAAAAGACACAAATAAATAACACTTCAATTCCTCTTTCTTTATAAATGAACAAGATTGTGTAAGAGACTGCATTACCTCCGTAGGGGCCACATGCCCAGCAAAATTGATTATCTCAGACAAACTACCACTTATAGATGACCAGTGATTAACTGAGTAGTTGGAGACAAGGTAGACATCATGTTTTGAAGTTGCCCATACCAAGTTTCTCAGCTGCATGCCACAAACAAATGTCACTAGGATAGATTTTTTTTTTCTTCTTCAGTAAAAGCCATTGCATTAAGCTTGAAAATTATTTGAAAAAGGAACTCAAACCTACTTCTGTAAGACCACAAACTATACAAAGAAACAGTACAGTTACGTCCAATGAAAATGGACACATGCTTGTTTTATTTTTATTTAATATAAAAAACAAACTTTATCCATCTTCTACAGGACTGTTGTTTCTCAATATCCACGAATAAAATCAATGTACAAGAAGTACAGCCACACACAATCCACAACATTCTAGTTACTTACATAAGACAGGAAACCACCAAAACAACATATATCCATGTACACGCTCGAGTTTCAACTTTCAAGTCATGTTAAAGCAAAGTTTATCAGCCATTCAAATCGCAGGAAAATAACTAGGTACATGCACCACATGAAAAGAGTCAACTAACCTGAAAATGAAGGATGGTAGGCTTAACCATTCTTGTGTTATAGAAGAATTCATAGTAATTGCCACCCTTCTCCATCTGCTTGCACTCCTGGGACCCCAAATAGGAGAAAAAACAAACAAATAAATAAACTTTGAAAATGAAAACTTAGTCAAACGAATTCACTGTTATTTCCCTGCTCCCAACAACCCTAAAACAAGGACAATAAAAAAGGCAAAGAAGAAACAGAAAGGAAAAGACCTTGTCCACAGCATCCCCAGATGTAAGAATGTTTTCAAAATTCCTGTAGTGCTCAAGCCTTGTCAACCTGTACCTTCCCCTTGATATGTTCAACCTCTCCCATGGAATTCCCTGAATGTCCTTTCCCTTTCTTGCTTGAGCAGCTGATGTATCAGTCACCTTAGTAAGCTGTTCCAATCACCAAACACACACCCAAAAAGAAAAAAAAAAACAAATTTCCTCTAAGTTCAATGAATACACACATAAAACAACTAAAAAACTAAAAAATAAAAATAAAAATCCAAACCTAAAAAAAGCATAGGAAATGAAAGAAACAAACCATTTCATATTCATCAAGAGCAGCATCCCCACCATGGTTTTGGTAACCAACTTCGTCAAAGAAATCGTCTTCGTCTATTTGATCAAAAGGGTTCACGTCATCATGGTTGGACATGGTGACTTTGGGGCATCCAAGTTCAACCCTTTTCTATAGATTGCAGTGCGTTCGTGCATTCGTTATAGGAACAGAAAGGAGAATGAAGAAACGAAACGAAAGAAACACGGTTACCTCTTCTCCTGCGTCTTAATATATCAATTCAATATAAAATTCTGAGCGAAGGAATAAAGCAATAAATGGGATAAAAGGGTTTCTTTCCCTATCCTGAGAAAAAAACCAAAATATCCATATAAATATTTAATATCTTACCAAGAATGCAATTATTTTTTTTATTTTAATACGTAAGTCCAAAGAAACGATATACATCTTGTAAGGAAAGTATATCGAAAAAGGAAATGCACAGTATAATTTTAAGAAATTAAAATATCAATAAAGTATAAATTTTGCTCTTACCAAAAATGTTACGATACTATTTAATGCAATATTAAAATCTTTAAAATAAGCTAGCTATCTGCATTTTAACACACTTCTATTATACTTCACAGTTTAATGACATGCCTTAACAGTGCAATGTTGTTTTTATTGTAAGTAAAAAAAAATATTTTACTGTTTAAAATTTTGACAAAGTTGATACATTAAATATTAAATATTTCTTGAAAAAATTATTAAATATTGTTTAAAAATTTATTAAATGGTTGGATTTAGTTAAGTCGATGTTGAAGTAAAAAGGCAAAGGGTTTAGAAGTGGGAAAAGAATGTTAGTGGTGATAATTACTAAGGCATTGGGTAGTATTGATTGCGTTGCGAATTGCGATGGGAATGTGGATATGAATTGAGAAAAGAGACATTTATTGATTGTGTTGTGTGTGTGGACAAGAAAAAAGAAAAAAGAGATGATGACAACCTCGTGCTTATGGGACATTTTATGTTCTTCTTCTCTTTTTTCTTCTATTAATTTATTCATTATCTTCCACCGCACTACCTAATGTCTTATCCCTACCTCTTCTCACATCACTAATTTTTAATAATAATATACTTGTTATTATTGCATAATAGTAATAATAATCTACTACTCTACCTTCTTCTCTAGTTTCTTCACAATTATTGGGGATTTCTACACTAGTACTAAATTATTGCACCATTCACAACCAATTTTACAGGTCCTGTGGTTTTTAGATTGTATGGTCAGTGTATTAAAAGTTTTGGACGAGAAAAGACACGATCATTCAAAAAGTGAAGACATGCCACAAACCACAATCAAAAGCTTCCTATTTTATTCATCAAACCTACTCACTATACCTCATCGACAAACCAAACAGAAACAACAAATTTTGTGGTTTATAAAGAAACAAATTGACTTCTTTAATCTTATTAGTTACACCCTACTTAACACTCTCTCCATTGCCTTATAAAGAAACAATTTATTTTTTTATTCTAATTTTAAGGAATATGAATCAACTTTGAGAATATATTAATTTGTATACATTTAGCTTATTGTGAAATATATCAATGAAATGTTCACTCATTAGTCATGTAAATAGATGCATTTATGTAAAAAAAATTCCTTCATCATTCCATCGAAAGTGTAAGTCGGACTATCTGAAAAGTATATACCTCTTAAGTAATTTGTAATGTCTTTACTATTCATTATTTAACCGAGTATTTTAAAATAAAATTTAAATTAACTTATTTATTTCTTATATAAAAGAGGAATGTAGCTTGTAGACTTTAATGGACACGACAAATATACATTCACTTCATTCATCGGAGATAGGTCGTATCAAATGAAGCCAACAAGCTTACTTAATAGAGACGAAATGGCATTGGTAAATGATATTTACTGTATAATTGACGTGAATATGCTGCGCTGTGCTACAGAGTTTTGACAGAGACAAAAGAGTTGAAAAGTGTCACTTCTTATGTGTTGGTGGGGTTCTTCCAGTTACATTACACGTGCGATTGAGTTTGACATTACCATTCATTTTCATATACTTTAATTTACACAATAGTAACCTCCCTAACATACAAAATTAATACTTGATAAGGCACGAAACGGAATAATTAAATGAAGAATCCGCAGAAGTAAGCTGCGTGAATGTAACTATTGGCGTTTACATCTTTACATCTCTACAATTTCTTTTAGCTCACTTGGACTTCTTCCTGCACCTCTCTGCCAGAAAAGTTGAAGTTTATGTATTTGATTCTAGATTATAAAATTCGAAATATGTATCAAAAATATATTTCGGATCATACAATCTAAAATTATATTTAAGAGGAAGAATGCATGGAAATGGAGAAGAATTACCCTACTTCTCTTTTGGCTGGGCTCCTATTACTTTCGGTCTAGAGTAGAGTAGTGCATATTTCATATGGAGCCGTTCCTCTTCTTTCCAAGATTAATGCTTGTAAATGAATAATGAACTTCATCAAATGTGCCAGAGAAATAAACTTCAACGAGTGTAGTGATAATTAGCAACTTGCAAAGACTTGTGTATATCTACAAAGGCTTCACTTTACAAACCTCAACTGCAAATCCACAGTCCATAAGCAGCAATAACCATGCTCTCTGCTGCTCCGAGAGTCGGTCACTGGGGCCTTTAACTTCAACAAGCTTGGCCTCACCACTGTATTCTCCATGGAAACGCCAAAGCAGCAAATCAGGCATCCCACTAGACCAGCTACGATAATCTTGAGCCAGAAGTTGGCAGAGAGATGCCAAACAAGTGCCCCCCACGCACGTAACAACAGCGCGAAGCTCATCTAAAGAATGGCGGTCCCAATTAACTCCTCTACATGCTGTTCCAATATGTGTTTCCCATGACTTGATAAGAAACTCCTCAGCCATGCCATCACGAATCTGCTGCAGATGGGGTTCTATGGCACTCTTTCTTGAAGTATAAAAACCATCAGTACCAAAATCTAAAGGAGCATTCTGTAAATTCAAAGACCAAAACCTAAAATTACAATGAATAAATGTCTGTTCATAACGAACACTAAATACGAGTCTTCTAACAATATTTTTTTAACCCTAATTGAGAAAAAGGCAAAAGTAAAATAATCAACATAAAGAGCAGCTGGTAAAAAACGATGGCATCAGGTAAAGGAAAGCGCAACGAGGTCAAAAGGTAATTCTAGCATAGCACAGTTAAACGAATATCAGGCTTCCCTAAAGCATCTTCTGAGAAGTGACTTGAAAGACAACTTCATACTGTGAACTCGAGCACTGGTCAAAGGCTAAGCTACATACACTGGTAACGTATAGGAACAACGGAAAGTGGACTAGAGACAGGTAAAAAAGGAAAAGCGGAACTTGAAAATGACCTTTGTCAACAATCTATATATATGCATGAAACTGAGGAAATTTTATTCCATATGATCCCCAAGACATCAGACAGGAAATATAGTAATGCAGCACAAAGTTGAAAGCTGAGAAAGATGGGAGGGTTAGTTACTGAATAAAATGTACCTGAAATCTAGTATAAAAGACATTTGGTACGTCAGCATATATGACCTCCCACATAAGTAGTCCAAAAATGGTTAACCATATCCCACTCTCTGTGTGAACACCCTGCCATCCACCTCCATCCCCACTATAGTAATGCAAAACAAGCTCTTCCACTCCACATTGTTTCCCCTCTTCATTGTAGTACCTACTCTTTCCTCCCAAATCAGAATTCAATGGTCTCCCTTGAACAAAAACCTGAATCATTACATCAGCACAATGAGAAGGCCATCTCAAAGAAAATCAGTAATGTCAATTTGGCTAGAATAGGACACAAGCAAATTGGAAGTGAGAATTAATGGTTCATAAAACTATTTACCTGAGGGATCTTCTGCAGTGCAGACCTAGAAAAACTAGGAACTTTCCAGCGCCTTGGTGGCTTACCTAGACGAAGAACCCGCCTCTGCAGTGCCATTCTTGAACCAGCACGTATCCATGGATCCAGCAACCCGTTTTCAGCTACTTGAAGACTCTCATCAATGAAGCCCAGGTGCTCCAAATCAACTGACAACCTCAGTGTCCAATATCCTCTTCTTATGTTAGAAGGGAAAACATTTAGCAGCAATCTCAGCAAATTAATAGCGTCAGCGTACCTGAGAAAAAAATGTCACTTCTTCAATGTGCCCATTTACGCAAATATATATGCTCCATCTATTTCTACATAAATGGAAATCAAATAACCCTGAGAACAATCAATGCCGCTGCATCAGGGCATTTCAATAAATGAAGAAATTTATTATTCCTTCTAGAAGCTGGATCATAATAAGCAATGGCATATCCCACATTAAAGAAGCATCTCAGATTCATGCTTGCTTAACATCCTTATAGCTAAGGCTGTTATAGCAACTATGGTGCGAGGAATTGACCTTACTATTTGCATTTTACAGAAACTGTGTTTGTCAAGTAAATACGACAAAAACTGGTTGGAGTAGACGGGGAAGAATCTCTAGTGTTGCGTAAATTGTAGAACATACAATATATTTGAATGTATTTAAGCCATATCATATGTTGGTTTTTTAAGGATTTCCCATATCCTCGTATCTATTTGGATTAAACTATCTCGGGTTCATAGTTGAACTACGATAGTTCACAACTAAAGAGCCTTATAATGCTAGATACAATCATCCACTTTTTCATAGGTAGTAGACTAGACATGGGAAGTGAGTCCTTGTCAAGTGGTTAGAACAGTAGAGAAATAATTGAAGATAATTTGCATTGATTTATTGTAATTCAACTGCCCCACTGATTTATGTTTCCCATTCCTAAACTGAATTCTAATAATACCATACTACACAAGCTCCAAAACACTTTTGAGATGATTTTCAAAAACTTCACTATCATACATGTTTAGAACAGGCCATATGGGTTTTGATGTCATTATGTATTCATTTGACCAAGATTTAAGAGTTTGCTGATAAACCTCAAAACTCCATACCTGCGTTCTTGCTCAAAGAAGGAAATCCCCACTGTGACCACTTTGGAGTATACCCATGATGCTGTAAATAAGTGCCGAATTGAAGATACTGATTCAGAAGTTGAGTACCGGTCTGGAAAATCAGTAGATACAAAGGATTCAGCTATCTTTATGCACCTTAATACCACTTCAATTTTGTTTGCATCAAGAGCTTCATCCATAATTTGTGCCACTTCAATAGCCTGAAAACCTAATGTCACACGTGGAAGAAGGAACGGAAGACCACTAACATCTCTGAACTTGGACATGTACCTCTTCATAAGAGAGCAGGTTGCTACGATTTGAGAAAATTGGTTCTGATATTATACAGCTGTAAGCTGGATACTTAATTTTTCCCATATCCACAAGTAGAAAGGACGAAAGATCCTGTTCTCCATTTAAGAAGAAAAGTCTCTGCAAAAGGAATTACATCAGATCTAAATATTATCCAACTTGACTAAATCCTTTAATCAAAACTAGTAGAGATCAAAGACGCACCTCAGTACGCCACATAAGAGATTCAGCTTTTGAAGAAATCCTAATACAAGAACCAGATCTTTCCAAAATCATAGTCGATAATTGTGACCTGCATGCAACAGGAAGAAAATATTAAATAAAACACTATTTGACTCAGCAAATTATAAAAGCACAACTAAAAGTTTAATACCAAGGTACACCAGTATCTTTAGAAATAATGGATGAAATCATATGCTGCTTCTTCATCCCATGACCACCACCCTAGAACATTAATAGAATATACTAAAGTTAATAGCTAGTTTATAAGAAAACTGACAAGGAGACACAGCAAATAAGACACATCAAATGCATTACCTGACCCGTAATTAGTTTATTAACATCTATGTTTGTATAGAGAAACAAAAAAGTTCAATTGTTTGGCCCGTATCTGTCCACACAGCTCTCTTACTATGTAGTCATCAGAAGCCAATAATCAATTTAGGAACTTCTACTATGGATACAACCAAATTTAGAAGGATCCATCCAAAAAGCTCCACTCACTTATGACAGGAGACACATTATGCTCGGGATGCGCTCCTATATAAGAATAACAAACTAAGAAAACAAAAGTAAAGCAAAATAAATAAAAAAAAAACAAAAGGTTGGGGATGTGTAAAGAAAATGTAAGAACTGAAATATTGGCACTTAACTTGCACAATTGACCAAACAAGTACAAACCATCCATTTGACAACGTTTTGCAATACAAGACAAGGTATGCAGCTCAACAAATCAAAATCAATGCAAATCCTACTGAACTCATTTTTTCCTAAAACTTAAAGGCAATGATCTTTGTATTTATTTAATTTAGAAAATAACAAAATAAAGTAATAACCTAACGGGTAGGCACTGAACATCAACCAACTTCATTGCCCAACTTCAGTAACTTCTTGGAAGCAAAGTAACAAACGGTAAACTCAGACCTTCAAAAAACAACAAAATTTGACCACGGCAGATTTCACAACAGGCAAATTCATATCTTCATGTGTATCAAAGGATACACTATTATTTAATAAAAGAAAATTGACACACAGGTAACTTGCACACAAAGACCAACTGCCTACTATAAAAATTAATAAGCAAAATCTAAGAAAAACATTATTTGCACAACTAGCTCAATCCATTCATAATGAAGTTTCATATGAAAAAAAAATATACATATACATACATACATACATATATATATATATATATGTATATATATATATATATATATATATATCGCCCTGAAATTAGCTATAAATTCTTACCTTTCTTAGTGAAATGCACCAAATTTCACGCAACTCAGAAACGCTGAGGATATTCAAGATATCATTCACATCACTCATACATAATTGATTTGCACCTTGGATAGAACATATATATTCTTTCTCTGCAATATGTATATCAAAGATACAGGTTAAAAAGGTGGAATAAGATTTAATAGCAAATCATCAAATCATATTTGCAAGGAAAGAAGAAATAAACCTTACGAACTATATTGAATTACCAGCTAGTTCCTTGACTGCCTTTTGAGTATCCACTATTTCAGGATATGATATGCTAGATATGCGAAACCAAGGTCCTTCATTAAAACCCAATATGAAAAATATATCAACTCCAAATCAACAAAAACTACCAAAAAAATTAATAGGCAGTTCAGTAAATCACTTCAACCAATAGACATTTTTTCTTATAAACACTTGGCACACAAAGATCTCTACTTATATACAAACAGAAGCATTTCTTTCAGAGACGAGTGGGACTGTCACAACATGAATAATCAGGGTATCAACATTCGGGATGTGAGTAAATACTATATAAATTTTAGTGTCCCATGGAAGACGACTGCTTAAAATAAGTATCAAACAAGTTTAATTTCAAAATTCAAATAACCTTTTCTAGTGTATAGCCGGATAAAAAGCCTTTGACTGTCATTTGAGAGTGAAGTGAATGAATCTGTCCAATCATCCATAGATGAGACACTGCTTAAAATATCTGACAGAATTTAAAATAAAAATCACAAGTATTAATACCCATATAGGTTTTTTCATCTTCTGTTAAAAGGTGAATATTACTTCTTAACACCTCTTGTAGCATAAGACAAAAATTCAGCTGATACTTTACAGATGAAGGAGGATTCCTGCTTGCAAATTCAACAACATGTTGAACATTTTTCCATAAGCATATAAAGGTCTCATCAGCATACTTGCTTTCACCATCTGCTGTTTTGTGGCACGTAACCTTAATTGGAACAATATCAAGAGAATGTTTTGGAACAGATGTAACATGCCCCTGGGACAAGTTCCAAAGAGAAAAATGATGAGGCTGAGTATTAAGTTGCTTAATCCACAATCTTTTGAGTAATTAGAAGGATTATCAAGTGATCTTTAGTATAAATGACTAGACTAAACAAGTAGGCCAGTAATTTCAAAAGAACACCAGAAAGTATATAATTAGAGCACTTATCCAATAATTCTAGCAGAATGTCAGTCATTAGTAATAGGTGGTTTAATGGGTTATGTTTCAACGTCTTTAGTTTCATCTATAAGCTGTCAACCCAAACGTACCCTGTTCACACAACAAAAGTAATCACAAACTTAACCTTGAAACCACCTGCAAATTCCCTTAAATCTCATATACATCCAATGAAACTTCAGCCACCCATTATCAATGTCTATAGAGTATAAAGGCAAAGTGAGAGAGCAGGAGGGAGTTGTGAGGGTGGAGGATGGTGCAGTGGTGGGAGTGGATCCCAGTGAGGCAAGAGAAGGGGTCGTCGTCAGAATCATCCTTGGGGAGGGTCGGGGAGACATGTGTAGAAAGGTGTTCATGTCGGTGAATTCCTTGCATCACTTAAGAACGCCGTCAATGAGAGCAGTAAAGGTAAAGGCCTTAGGCTTTATGAAGACAATGGTGAAAGACTTGATAAAGAGGACTCACTATATTGTATTGGACCAACCATTGGACACTATTCTAACATACTTCTTAAAAAAAAAATAGTTTCATAACTAGACCTTATATTTAACATCTTAAAAAAAAATAGTTTCAGAACTAGAACAATCGCATGATGCAAAACTCAACTCTTCAAGCACCTCCAATTTCAATAATCCAATTGACACAAGTAAAAGCAAAGGAAAAGTGACAAAGGCACATTAATACCTGAAATCCAAGGCCATAGTTGTCAATAAGAGGAGATAGATACTGGGCCAGCTCGCGGGGAAGAAAACCTAACGACTTACAGCATGCAGAGTCCCCAGAAACAACCTGAACCAAGAGCAACAATGAGCTCCTTGAAAATACATACAGAATATACCACTATTACAGACGAAAGAAGCATCAAACCTTGACGGCATTGGGGTCCTTAACATTTTGAGGGTCCCTCAAAAGAGAGACGGCGGTTCCAGCGCACACTTCTTCAGGATCATCAGCATGCCTCCGACCAACGATGAAAGTCTCAAGCGTGGCGCCAAGCACGTCGTCTGGTTTGGCATCATCAGGCAGCCCACAGTCCACGGTAGAGGAAGATGAGGAAGTGGCACCAATTGCAGAATTAACTCCAGTCTCGTGATCTTGAGGCAGTTCTTCTTCCTCACCTTTTTCATCTTCCTCATAATCGTTGTTTGGAAGACTCTGGAATTTAGGTTTGGAATTGGATAGGGAAAAGTTTAATTGAAGGAGGGTACGTTGGGAAAGCTTTCGTTTAGTTGCTGGTTTTGGTTGCGAAAGAGAGAGACATGCATCTGAGAGTGAAAATTGAGATGAGAGATAGTTTAAAGAAGCACCGATGCAAGCGAGAATATAAACGTGAATAACGTGCGTACATACCGAGATGAGAGTTTATGCGGTTGTAATCGTCACCGGGAAGGTTGCGGCCGCAAACAGGGCATTGTACGTCGCCGTTTTGATCTGGTTGCTGCGACGGTTGTTCCACAACCTGAAAATGAAAACGAAGATACGCGTCACTCAAAACATCAGCAAAAAGGAAGAGATTGGAAGAGACGCGAAGCAATACCGGGTTGGGGTTAGGGTTAGGGTTAGGGTTAGGGATGGGATCGGAGAGGATATAGTGGCGATTGGGGAGAAAGCGCCGCCGTTTGCCGATTAATCGAATCAAGCTTTCTCTGCCGCTAAGCACCATTTCTACTACCGCAAGCTGCACAAAGAGAGAGGGAAATAACGAAACCCTTAAATCTCCCGCCACTTTCACCGTCTTTATATGATTCAGGAAAAATAAATATATGAAATTGATTGAAGTCCCAACAATATAATTTTATTATTATCATTATTATTTTACATATTTTATTTAAACGACATTATGGGGAAAACACAAACATGCTTTTGTGTTTAATTTTTTGTTACACAACAAAGGAATACTTATCCTAATTAAAATAATATTTACCTCAAGAGTTGCTTAGAAAACAGTTGACATTTCAATTATCACGGTCATGAAAGATAATATTGTCGTCATATGCAAGTATAGATTATTAAATTATTATTATTATTATTATTATTATTATTATTATTATTATTATTATTATTATTATTATTATTATTATTATTTTATTATTATTATATACGAACATTAAAACATAAATGTATTCCTAAAATCATTTATTCTCTTTGTAGTATTCTCTCTCTCTCTCTCTCTCTCTCTATATATATATATATATATATATATATATATATATATA